>WOYI011238857.1_pt1 | contig 57000 bp, 53 predicted proteins | sample 6423411 | NCBI WGS metagenome assembly WOYI01 (sample SAMN13441803, study PRJNA592873) | oil field metagenome | biome: oil field; feature: oil-well bore; material: oil-contaminated soil; isolation source: oil-contaminated soil from oil-well borehole | place: Germany: Wietze | collected 2016-10-18 ... | reverse complement strand
CCGATGTGAGAAAGACCGCGTGTGCCTCCCCCCGAAAGAACCAGCACGACACCCGCCGCCTCAGCCACCATGGAAAGTGACAGGATGAGCAGCATAGAGACAAGACCGCGCAAAAAGACCCTTCGCAATGGAATAACCTCCCTACGGATCGTTGCCAGTATCATGACTTGAAAACTTATCTTACCAGATAGATGCCGCCAATACGGCCGCCAGACATTGAGTAATACCCCAAAAGAGATATAATTACAGCATCATCCATATGAATATTTAACCTGCCCTTTCCAGGACAAACGCAAAAGGGAGGTGATCCAGGGGCCTGTACGGGCGTAAGGAGGAACCGGGAAATCGTTCCGCAGATCCGAACACAACCGAAAGGAGTGGGATGTCTTGGATGGAAAGAAGAACACTCCCCTGATCTGGAAGATCGCCATCGGTTTTGTGGCCGGTATTGTCGCCGGAATAGTATTCAGGGAGAAGATAGCGATCGTAGCTCCCATCGGGACGATCTTCATCACCCTGCTCAAGATGCTCATAGTCCCCCTGGTCTTCTCCAGCCTGGTAGTCGGCACAGCCTCTATCGGCGATCCCCGGTCTCTGGGCAGGATCGGGGTGAAGACCATTGGTCTCTACCTGGGAACAACAGCAGTAGCCATAGCAATAGGCCTGATGCTCGGCAATGTGATCCAGCCGGGAGTCGGCATGGGGCTCGGAGCTGACCTGTCGGGCTTCAAGGTGCCTACACCTCCCAAAATAGGGGAAGTCCTGATCGGGCTATTCTCCACCAACCCTATAAACTCCCTGGCCCAGGGGAACATTCTCCAGATAATCGTCTTCGCCCTCTTCCTGGGGATCTCTGCGGTCTTCGCGGGCGAAAAGGGCAAACCGCTGATCAGAGGCATGGATTCCATAGCCGAAGCCATGTACAAGATGACCGGCCTTGTAATGCAGCTGGCTCCCTACGGCGTTTTCGCGCTCATAGCCACTACCGTGGCCAAGTACGGGTTATCGGTCCTTGCCCCTTTCGGCAAGGTCATCTTCGCCGTCTACCTTGGCTGCTTGCTCCAGGCTATCCTTGTATATTCAGGTCTTCTTGCGTTCTGGGCTCACATCTCCCCCATCCGTTTCTTTAACGGGATAAAAGAGGCCTCGCTCACTGCGTTCGTGACTCGTTCGAGTTCAGCCACTCTTCCCATCACGATGAGAGTGACGCAGGAGAATATCGGAGTATCCGAAAAGATATCGTCATTCGTTCTGCCTCTCGGCGCCACTATCAATATGGATGGAACAGCTCTCTATCAGGGTGTCTGCGCGCTTTTCGTCGCCCAGGCTTTCGGGATCGAGCTCTCTATCGGGGCCCAGCTGGGGATACTTCTTACGGCAACCTTGGCTTCCATAGGGACCGCCGGAGTTCCCGGGGCGGGTCTGATCATGCTGACCCTGGTCCTCACGCAGGCAGGACTTCCCGTTGAGGGGGTAGCCCTTGTCGCAGGCATCGATGCGGTTCTCGACATGGCACGCACGGCTATCAACGTTACCGGAGACGCAACGGTAGCAACCGTTGTCGCGAAAACGGAGGGCGAACTGACGGATGTCACAGAAGCCGCATAAGGTTCTCGGGATACTCGGGGGAATGGGACCCGCGGCTACAGCGGAGTTCCTCCATCTTCTGGCCGACCTGGCCGTGGCCGATCGGGATCAGGATCATCCGCAGATCATCCTTTTCTCGAACCCCCGGATACCCGACAGGACCGCGGCTATCATCGGGGGCGGAGAAGATCCCGCCCCTGATATCCTGGAGGGCCTGAAGCGCCTGGAATCATGGGGGGCTCAGCTGCTTGCCGTCCCGTGCAATACGGCGCACGTATTCATCGACAGGTTCCGGGGGGATCTTTACGTACCTCTTGTCCATATCATTGAGGAGACCGTATCAAGGGCCCGGAACGCCAGCCCCGAAGGGGCATGGCTCCTGGCGACGAGCGGGACTTCGGCTTCGGGGATATATTCGCGGGAGGCTGAAAGGAGCGGTTATTCTCTATTTCTGCCCGATAAGGAGATACAGCTGAAACTGCAGGATGTCATCGGTCTTGTCAAGGCTAACCGTATACGGGAATCCGGGATCATGCTGGAGGTTTGCGTTTCAAAACTCCTGCAGGAGCGGGACCTCCCTGTCGTTGCCGGCTGCACCGAAATTCCCATTGCATACCGGGCATCAGGGCTCGACCCGGGGAGGGTCATATCCAGTCTTGAATCTCTGGCCCAGGGGTGCCTTGAAAGGATCTACTCAGATCCCTGACCGTCTTCCCTGTCCTTTTCTCTGTCGTCAGTTTGCTGGACTCCATCTCTCGGGAAGAAGGCGCGCCTCTTCCAGAAGGACCTTGCCTCCGAGATCATGGACGGGATCCTGGTAGTAGAGAGATCGATCCTGTTCTTATGAAACTCCACGGGGAGAGCCTCTTCAGAAACCCCGAAAACCGGCGACTTTGGCCTTGCAAGGATCTGGCTCGGGTATACGCTCCGGTGCCCGCTGATCGCGAAGGAGATTATGCATGCCACTGCGGCGAATGAAGCGACATCCGCTCCGAAAAGCTCTATCGCCATGATAGTCGCAGCGATCGGGGTATTCGCTGCTCCCGCAAGGACCGCGACAAGCCCGATGGAACTGAACAACGCTCCGTCAAGACCGAAGAGATACGCAAAAAACGAACCTGCTCCCGCTCCAACGAAAAATGTCGGTGTCAGTATTCCTCCGCTACCCCCCCCTGCAAGGGTGATCCCCGTGAAGAAAGATTTCAGAATGAAGGCGCCTCCTGGAACGCGCGCCCCGGAGACAGCCTCCTCTATGAAATCGGTCCCAAGGCCAAGGTAACGGGTCCCAAAAAGCAGGGCAAGCAGAAGAAGGACCACTCCTGCCCCGGCAGCCTTAATATTGGGTCCTGTCGGGATGCGCTTTATCCATTTTTCGGAAGCAGAAATGATCTCTATATGGATCAGGGCGACCAGTCCGAAAAACAGTCCGGCAAGGGCGACCCAGAAAAGGCCTGCTCCTCCGGCATGCTGGATCATTGTCAAACGCTGTTCCGGGTATCCGACCCCGAGAAGAGATGCGGCCTGGAAGGATATGATCCCGCTGATAAAGGCGGGGAGCATGACATCGTAGTATATCTTGCCGATGAAAAGCACCTCGAGTCCGAAGATAGCCCCTGCCACCGGAGTCCCGAATATCGCTGAGAAGCCTGCGGATATCCCGCAGATGACAAGCTTCTTCCTGTCGGTATCGTCCAGTCCCAGAAGACCGGCCATGGCGGAAGTCAGGCCCGCGCCTATCTGCGCGCAGGGACCCTCTTTGCCTACCGATCCGCCCGAAGCGATAGTGATTATCGTCGCCAAAAGTTTGACCGGGATAGTTGAGAGGGATATCCGCCCGGATCTCTGGTGAACCGCCTCGATAACCTTTTCGGTTCCGTGTCCCGCAGCCTCCGGCGCGAGCTTCCTGACCATAAAGGCACTCAACATAAGTCCGGGAGGGAGCAGCAGGAGCCTGGCCGCGCCCATTGAATTGCCCGCATTTATTCCCCTGCCAAGCAGAAGGAGGAATAACGCGGCAGCGGAGCCAACTATCAAACCCGCTAAAATGGCAAGAACAAGCCACTTGAAGAACACGTAGCCGAGGATCATCTCCTCCCGGGCCACATTACCGAACCATTTTTTCAATCCTTTAGACCCCGATCCTGTTCTTGACCGATCATCAGATCCACTTTTTCCCGCAGAGTCTCCCACTCCGGCACTCCCCGGAATATAAGACTGCCGTTAAGGATCCACACCGGCTCTTTATTATTTACGCGATACCTGAAAAGATCGAAAAGCGATATGATATTCCTCGGGTCGATGAGATCCACCCTGAGGCTGGCCCCATACCTCTCGCGAATATTCACCAGAAGTCGTCCGACTCCGACCCTGGCATGTGAAAGGGGGAAGCTTTCCATCTCCTCCGCACCGTAATGAAGATCACAGCACCCCACGGAAAACCCCGGCTGTTCCATAAAGACCTTAAGGTGGTCTTGCGACGGCATTTACAACGCCTCCCTGCTCCCGGGACGGGACACACTGCCCGGGTTCACATCGATAAAGTCAAGCACCAGGCTCCAGGCCGCAAGATCATCTACGCTCCTGTCCGGAACCAGAAGAGTTATGGGGAAGAGTCTCCATAGACCGGCGGGGGGGTGGATCTTCCAGAAAAGCTCCCGCCCCCGGATGGACGAGTACTGCTCCGGGACCACTTTTACAGGAAGCCCCGTCCCCCTGAGCAGTTCTATAACGTGCCCGCTCCCGGTGCCGGTGCCGACAAGCACGAGATCCGGAGGATCATTTCCGTGTTCTTTTCCGTTCTTTTCGGCAGCCAGGGGTTCAAGAGCCTTCAGATCCCCATTTCCCAGGATCCTGGCCCATTCAGCGAGGTCATCTATCGGGGACACCCCTGAGAGCAGTAAAGCCCCGGTGTCTTCGCATATCACCCAGCCGAACTTTCCCGTCCCCGGGTCTACGGCGGCTATCATCACCGGTCACCGGTCGTGGATGCCCAGCGCGGATAGAGCCACATCCATTGGCCCGGGTAACGGGTGATCCATTCGCTCAGGCTGTCGTTACAAAGCTCCAGGGACGCCTCCACATCTTTCCCGAAGGGGAGCCCCCCCGCTTCGCCGAGAGCGGGCTGGATAAAGAGATCGTGGTGAACACCATCAGGGCGCCTGACTATGAACATTGGGACCACCGCAGATCCTATCCTTTCCGCCATTTTGACGGGGCCGAAAGGGGTGCTGGCCGGGATGCCCATGAAGGGGACCACTATTCCGTTCTCGCCGAAATCCTGATCCAGGAGTACGCCCAGTACTTCACCATCCCTGAGGCAGCGGATAGCCCCCTTCAGGTCGAAACCTTTGCTCATGGTCTTGACACCGGAGGCCGATCGAAGAGATACGACCAGATCAGTGATCCGGGGATCCCTCTGATCGGCCCCTATGGCGTTCATAGGATAGCCCTTTACGGCAAGCACCGCTGCGGAATACTCCCAGTTCCCGAAATGGGCTGTCAAAGCTATTACGCCCTTCCCTTTTGTGAAGGCTTCCTTCAGGTTCTCCTCACCATGGACCTCTATGTATTCAAGGATCCTGTCCCCGAGATCCGGAAGGCGCAGGACCTCCGCAAGCCCCCTTCCGAGGTTCCGATAGGATTCCTTGACGATACTTCTTGCCTTGGTAACTCCTATCTGGAGAACCTTTACACACCTCGCCTCAGCCCTGTCCACCCTCGACCTGTTGAAAAAGCATACCAGCAGGCCAATCCATTCCCCGATAGAGACCGAAAGTCTGTGGGGGAGGATGTTCACGACCCAGCCCAAACCGGATAGTGCCACCCATATAAGGTTTTGGGATCGTTGCAAGACTCTACCTCCCTGTCTGAATCCCGACTGTTTTACTTGACTGAAATACGGTGTTTGGTAAACTAATGTAGTCTAGCACAAAACTAAAGGGGGTTATCCTGATGTTCCGGAAAATTCTTTTCCCGATCGACCTGTCGGAACTCTCACGGAAGGGATTGATCTGGACTGCCGTCAATGTTGCGGACCCTTCTTCCGAAATAATTCTGGTGCACGTTGTGGAACCCCTCAGCGGCCTCGACATCTCTCCGATGATCTCCGATGCCGAGACGGCAATGGAAAATGTCGAGGCGGAACTGGCCGCCCTCGGGATCAGGAGCAGGGCTTTCGTTCTTTCCGGCGATCCGCTGGAGACACTCTCGGAACTGGCCCATTCCGAAGGCTGTACAATTTCCATTTTCTTTGCCGAAAGCAACGATATCGTAGTGCCCCTCATCCGTTATATGGCAATTCCCCACCTTATAGTAAAGACCAAAGATGCACAGATGCCGCCCATGGAACCCTTCAGGCATGTTGCCGTATGTTCGGATCTCTCTCCCGACAGGACCGACCGGATGCTCGGGGATCTGAAACTGCTGCTGGGGGGCAGCGCTACTCCCATGACGATCATTCACTCAGTCTTGCTTGACGACGCGTCTTCATCCAGCGAAATGTTTCAAATAGCATCTTCTGCCCTTGAGGAGGTCCGGAGATCCGTAGCTTCGTGGAACCCGGAAGTCCAGGCGGAGCTCATCACGGGGGAACCCGAAGTGGAGATCCTCCGCAGGGCAGAGGATCTCAAACCCGGCATTCTCGTTGTGGGTCTATCGACTCACGGACAACTGTGGGAGCTGATAATAGGAAGCACCGGGGAGGCCATCATCGAAAGAGCCCCCTGTCCTGTCCTGGTGATCCCGACCTAGACGATCTGCCTCCTACGTCAGGCCCTGCCTCGCCGATCCCATCTCCTGCAATATGCTGATCAGGGACGAATCAGCCGCGGAAAGACCGTTTCGGCTGAAAATTCCGATGTTGCGAGCTGATCCGACAAAATCGGATGAGATCATCCCCTGTTCACCCGGGTCCTGTATTCCTCCCAGGGCCAGCTCTGCGGAGATAAATGCTTCTCCTGCTGCAGTAGATACCTTCAGCGCGCATGAGCCTTTTGCCCCATCGCAGATCATCCCCTGAAGGGATGAGAGGAGCAGCGCAACTGCGATCTCCCCCTGTTTGGGCGTACCGCCCGCAAGCCGTACTATGGAAGCAGCCGCACCCGCTCCTGCAGCTACGGCGCATCCGCAGACAGGCGTCAGACGTCCGGTGTGCGCTTTGATGAACCCAGTAACCAGGTGACTCAAAGCCAGAGCCTCAGCCAGCTCCCTTTCGCTTTTACCCCACTCCCTCGCCGCAAGAGAGGGTGGAATAATGGCCGTAATGCCGTGATTCCCGCTCCCGGCACTACTCATTACGGGCCAGGGCCCCCCTCCCATCCGGGCATCCGCCGCGGCAGCGGACCACGACTTCACGAGGCGTAAAAGATCGCCGATCCCGCCAAGGGCTGCAATATGGAAACCCACTCCCATTCCCCACGGCTTTTCCAGGCCCCTGGCAGCCACATCCAGATTGATCCTGGATCCTTCAAGAAGGAATCTCTCCATATCATCGTTTATCTGCGAGGAGACCTTCCAGAGCCCTTCCATATCCTCGCGCAGAAGTTCCTCTATATAGGGAGGGCGGCCGCTTGCCTGATCATCGGCTTCGAGAAGTCTTTTTACGACCTCACCATTCTTTCTGATCTCGACGATCTTGTCATGTCGCCCTGAAATTACGGCTGAGATCATCCCGGAGTCGTCGGTGAGTTCAACTTCTACATAGACCGACGGAACGTCCTGCCGGACCTCCTGTCTTACGGCGCCGGAACGGACAAGGGCAAGCGCCTGCTCCACATCATCGCTGTCTATGCCCTCAAGAGACATAAGCCCCTTTTCCGGGTCCCCCCCGAGAGCACCAAGTGCGGCCGCAAGTAGGTTTCCCGTCTGCCCGACGGTTCCGGGAATGCCAGCGTGAAGTCCATTCTTGTATACGTTAGAAGAGAGGAACAGCCTTATGCCCCTGACTTTACCCCCGCCATGACGGGCGGCCCAGGAGGCCGCAAGGGCAACAGCGCCCGGCTCGGTACAGCCAAGCGCCGGCTTTACCTCATTCGAAAAGAACATCGCCAGATCCATATAAACCCCCCCTGGATTCTCCCTGATCTCCACTTCCGTTACATTTTTACTCCAAAGGAGACTCTACTTCAAGTTCAAGTTCAACTCCGAAACACACAAAAAAAACGGGGCCACTGCCTCGGCCCCGAATGATCTGATATTCAGACAGATAGAACGGAAGGAACAACTTCAGTTCGTGAGCAGCGTCAGCATAGCGCCAGCCGCAACGGCCGTTCCGATGACTCCCGCGACGTTGGGTCCCATTGCGTGCATCAGAAGAAAGTTGGAAGGGTTCTCCTTGGCACTTACTCTCTGGACGACCCTGGCGGCCATCGGCACCGCTGAAACTCCGGCAGCTCCGATCATAGGGTTGATCTTTCCTCCCGACATCATCTTCATCAGCTGGCCGAACATAACTCCTCCGGCAGTGGAGAAGACGAACGCCACGAGGCCCAGCAGGATGATCTTGATGGTCGCCGGAGTGAGAAAGGTTTCCGCACCCATGGTGGCTCCTACCGAAAGACCCAGAAGAATGGTCACAGTGTTGAGTATCTCGTTCTGCGCGGCCTGGTTGAGGCGCTCGGTCACTCCGCACTCTCTCAGCAGGTTCCCGAACATCAGAAGCCCGATCAGCGGGACAGATGCCGGCAGGATCAACCCCGCGGCCACTGTGCAGACTATCGGGAAGAGTATGCGCTCCTGCTTGCTCACCGGGCGAAGAGCGTCCATCCTGATGGCCCTGTCCTTTTTCGTGGTAAGCATTTTTATCACCGGAGGCTGGATGAGCGGCACCAGCGACATGTAGCTGTAGGCGGCCACCGCCACGGCCCCCAGTATCTGGGGCGCCAGTTTCATAGTCAGGTATATCGATGTTGGTCCGTCGGCTCCGCCTATTATGGCTATCGATGCGGCCTCGGGAACGGAGAACCCAAGCATCAGGGCGCCGAAAAGGGCCACAAAAACACCAAGCTGTGCGGCTGCACCAAGAAGGAACGTGACCGGGTTGGCAAGCAGCGGCGAAAAGTCGGTAAGAGCGCCTATTCCCATGAAGATTATAACCGGGTAGATCTCGTGCTCCGCTCCGAAGAACAGGTAGCGGAGAAATCCACCCTCTTCCATGATCCCGGATAGCGGAAGGTTGACCAGAAGACACCCCGTCGCTATGGGGACAAGAAGAAGAGGCTCGAATCCCTTGCCTATGGCCAGGTAAAGCAGCACACAGGCCACTATGAGCATTGTAAGATTGCCCAGGGTCAGCCCCGCAAAACCGGATTGCTGAAGTATCTCTCCGAGAGCTCTAAAGTAAAGTCCCATTTATGTACCTCCCCTGCCAGGGCCTGTTTAAGCCCTAGCCCAGAACAACGAGCACGTCGCCGGTGTTGACCGGAGAACCGTCGGAGACCTTGATCTCCTTGACCGTTCCGGCCGAAGGTGCCTGGATCTCGTTCTCCATCTTCATGGCCTCGAGAACGACCAGAAGATCACCTGCATTGACAGCCGCGCCAACGCTGACCGCAACTTTCAGAACCTTGCCCGGCATGGGTGCAGAAACTGTCGTCCCTCCCGCGGATGCCGGTGCAGGGGCGGGAGCGGGAGCAGGAGCAGGAGCGGCCGCCGGGGCTGCAACGGGGGCGGGCACAGGAGCCGACGCCGGTCTCTGGACGGGCGCGGAAGTTCCGCCGATGTCCTCGACTTCAACCTCGTAAGCTGTGCCGTTTACCGTGATCTTGTATTTTTTTGCCATAGTGCTTTATTCCTCCTTATATTATTCTTCTTGAGATTATAATTCAGCATCTCCTGATAACGGGCGTTCATGCAACATTTTCGTTATTCGTGAATCGTAAACCGTGAATCGTAAACCGTAAACCGTGAATCGCATATCGGTTCTTTGATCTTAAGTATGTCTAAAGGGTTTTTCGATTCACGAATAACGATTCACGACTTACGGTACTTAATCAAATCCCTCGATAAGATCCATCCTGCCCGCTGTCTTCCACGGAGATGCCTTGCCCCTGCTCGTAACCGTCAGGGGACGGATCGAAAGCGTTCTTCCGCCCCCGGAGGCCGCAACGGCAGCCGCTATAACGGCCGCAATGACATTCCTGTCGGCTCCGGCAGATGCGGCTGGAGCTGCAGTGGATGCCGCAGGCTGCTGGGCGGGTTTCCCCTGCCCGGCTGAAGGTGGCGTTTTCTTGCGGGCGGTCATATCGGCAAGAAAGCGCGTGGCGTATATGATGAACGTCAGCGCCAAAAGCACCATGAAGACTATCGAGAACGCTATGGCCGCAAGGGCGAACGCCCCTCCGAGTCCCTGCGAGAACTTGTCAGCGATACGAGAAAGTTCCATCTGTGATCTCCTCCTTCGCCTAGCAGGGCATAACGCCGTGTTTGCGGCGCGGGCGGAGCTGGCGCTTTCCTTCACACTGCACCAGGGCCCTGTAGATCTCCGCGCGGGTCTCTTCCGGAAGAATGACCCTGTCGACGAATCCCCTCTTGGCAGCCTGGTAGGGAGTGGCAAAGGCTTCGCGGTACTCTTCGATCTTCTGAGCCCTCATGGCCTGAGGATCCGCTGCTCCATCGATCTCCTTCTTGAAGATGATGTTGCCTGCGCCTTCCGCACCCATGACGGCGATCTCGGCCTGCGGCCATGCAAGCACGACATCCGCCCCCAGGTCCTTGCTGCACATACCGAGGTATGCGCCTCCGTAAGCCTTGCGAAGGACAACCGTGATCATTGGAACTGTGGCTTCGCTGTAGGCGTAAAGAAGCTTCGCCCCATGCCTGATGATCCCGCCCAGCTCCTGGGCCTTCCCGGGAAGGTAGCCTGGAACGTCGACGAATGTGACGATGGGGATGTTGAAGGCGTCGCAGTAGCGAATGAACCTGCTCGCCTTGTCGGATGCGTCTATGTCAAGGCATCCAGCCATTATTGCAGCCTGGTTGGCTATGATACCCGTCACATAGCCGCCGACCCGCATGAACCCTGTTACCATGTTCTTCGCCCACAGGGGCTGGACTTCGAAGAACTCTCCCCCGTCCGCAATGCGTGTCAGAACATCCTGAACCTTGTAGCCCTTGTTGGGATTGGTGGGGACCAGATCCCTGAGGCTCTCGTCAGTCCGGTAGGGATCATCTCCACAATCGCAGAAAGGAGGTTCCTCCATGTTGTTGGAAGGCAGGTAGGAGAGCATCTTGCGGATCTGGCCGAAGCATTCGTCCTCGGTCGCAGCGAAGAAGTGCGCATTGCCGGAGATCTGGTTGTGAGCCATCGCTCCGCCGATCTGCTCGCTGGTGACATCCTCTCCCGTCACTGCCTTGATGACCGCGGGGCCCGTGATGTGAAGGATCCCTATCTTGTCGACCATGAAAATGAAGTCGGTCAACGCAGGGCTGTAGACCGCCCCTCCCGCAGTAGGTCCTAGAATGACGGAAAGCTGCGGGACGACCCCGCTCGCGATAGTGTTGCGGTAGAAGATGTTGCCGTATCCGCTGAGGCTGTCGACCGCCTCCTGGATCCTGGCGCCGCCGCTGTCGTTGAGGCCAAGTACAGGCGCTCCGTTCTGCATTGCAAGATCCATCACTTTGCAGATCTTCTTCGCGTGCATCTCCCCGAGGGAACCACCCATGACGGTGAAATCCTGACTGTAGATGTAGACCAGCCTGCCGTCAACGGTGCCATAACCCGTAACGACCCCGTCACCGGGAAAAGCTTTCTTCTCCATCCCGAAGTTGACGCAGCGGTGCTCTACGAAAGCGTCAAGCTCAACGAAACTGCCCTCGTCGAGAAGTTTGTCGATCCTTTCCCTTGCTGTCATCTTGCCCTTCTCATGCTGCTTCGCGATGGCCTTGTCTCCTCCCCCGGCTTCCGCTTCCTCCCGGAGTCGCATCAAAGTCTCGCAAAGCTCCCCAATCGTCCGCTCTGACATCTCTTTTCCTCCCTTTGTACAGATTGTCCAGATCCCCGGCAAAATGCCGTGATCGACAGGTTACGGACGCTCAGTGAGTTCGAGCAGAACGCCCCCGGCTGTCCTGGGATGCACGAAGGCGATCTTCGCCCCTCCTGCCCCGTATCTTGGTTTTTCGTCGATGAGCCTGAGCCCCAGAGCCTTCATCTTCTCCAGAGCCTCTTCCAGGTTCTCCACGCGGATGGCAAGGTGGTGGATACCCTCGCCCTTTTTCTCGATGAACTTCGCGACCGGGCTTTCAGGATCGGTGGCCTCAAGAAGTTCGATCTCAGTGTCGCCCAGGGGCAGGAATGCCGTCCTGACCTTCTGCTCGGCTACCTCTTCAACTCCCGTGATTCCTATTCCGAGTGACTGCTCCCAGAATTTCAGTGCTTCATCAATGCTGGCAACAGCTATACCGATATGATCGATGGCTGTAGGTTTCATTTTATCCCTCCAATGGAGTCGGTCACAGACCGTTACTCCTGATATTCATATCCTGCTTCCGGATAACATTCAATGGCAACGGATACCACTCCAGCATCGCCGGAATGTGACGCATTGCGGGAAATGTCCCGGCTACTCCATGCTTCTCTTCTCACCGACCGCCTTCTGGATCCATTCCACACAGTCCTTTGTCGATGTGCCGGGCCCGAATATAGCACCGGCCCCCATATCGACAAGTCCGGGGATGTCGCTTTCCGGTATGACCCCGCCGCCGAAGACGATAATATCACCTGCGTTCCTGCTCTTCAGAAGATCGATTATCTCCCTGAAGTAGTGCTCGTGGGCTCCGCTGAGGATGCTGATACCAATGGCGTCAGCGTCTTCCTGTATGGCGGTCTCCACGATGCTTTCGGCCGTCTGCCTGAGGCCGGTGTAGATCACTTCCATACCCGCGTCCCTCAGAGCCCTGGCTACAACCTTGGCTCCCCTGTCATGCCCGTCAAGGCCTGGCTTGGCAACGATAACTCTGATCCTGCGCTCGCTCATTGTCCGTCCCTCCCGATCCACGACGTCCCTAAAGGACGATGTTCTCCCGATATTCACCGAATTCTTCGCGAAGCACTCCGCAGATCTCGCCTTCGGTCGCGTAAACCCTCACGGCATCCATGATCACCGGCATGAGGTTAACGCTTTCGTCCTTCGCTGTAGCGCGGATCGCATCGAGGCAGTTCCCGACGAGTACGTTATCGCGGGCGCGTTTCATGGCATCCAGGGCCTTCTCCTGGTTTGCTCCTACTGCCGGATCTACCCTGAGGAGTTCCCTTCCGCCGCCGCTTTCCTCGACATGAAACTTGTTGACGCCGACAACGACACGATCACCGCTTTCCACAGCCCTCTGGAACCGGTAGGCGGCATCCTGTATCTGCTGCTGCGGGTACCCCTTCTCGATCGCGGCTAGCATGCCGCCCATTTTATCTATCTTGTCGATATATTCGAGAGACTGCCTTTCTATCTCGTTGGTAAGGCTCTCGACAACGTAACTTCCGGCAAGAGGGTCCACAGTGCACGTTGCGCCGGATTCATACGCGATGATCTGCTGGCTCTTGAGTGCTATCCCGACGCTCTTTTCCGACGGAAGCGCGAGAGCCTCGTCAAAGCTGTTCGTATGCAGCGACTGGGTTCCGCCCATAACGGAAGCAAGCGCCTGTATGGCCACCCTGACAATGTTGTTCTCCGGCTGCTGGGCCGTGAGGGTGCTTCCCGCGGTCTGGGTATGGAAACGGAGCATCATGGCCCTGGGTTCGGTGACGCCCATGCGCTCCTTCATCAGCCGTGCCCAGAGCCTTCTGGCGGCGCGGAATTTGGCAACCTCTTCCAGGAAGTCGTTGTGGGCGTTGAAGAAGAATGAGAGGCGCTGGCCGAAGACGTTGGGGTCGAGCCCCGCATCTACAGCCGCCTGGACATAGGCGAGTCCGTCGGCAAGGGTGAAGGCCACTTCCTGTGCGGCCGTGGATCCAGCCTCGCGGATATGATATCCGGAGATGGATATGGTGTTCCATTTCGGGACGTTTCCGCTGCAGAACCCGAAGATATCGGTGATGAGGCGCATGGATGGTTTTGGAGGGAAGATGTATGTACCGCGCGCGATGTATTCCTTCAGAATGTCGTTCTGTATCGTTCCGGAAAGATCGGCCGCCTTCACTCCCTGATTTTCCCCCACCACAATGTACATTGCAAGCAGAACGGCGGCGGGAGCGTTGATCGTCATGGATGTCGAAACCTTGCCGAGAGGTATCCCGCCGAAGAGGGTCTCCATGTCAGCCAGGCTGTCTATGGCCACACCGACTTTGCCGACCTCGCCTTTGGCCATGGGGTGATCGGAATCGTAACCGATCTGTGTCGGGAGGTCGAACGCGACCGAAAGACCCGTCTGTCCCTTCTCGAGCAGATATCGGTACCGCGCATTGGACTCGGCGGCTGTGGCAAATCCCGCGTACTGGCGCATCGTCCAGAACCGGCCGCGGTACATGGTGGGCTGAACTCCCCTTGTATAAGGGTAATCACCAGGGAAACCGATATCCCGGCAGTAATCCATCCCCTCCAGGTCGAGCGGAGTGTAGAGCCGCTCAAGAGGTATTCCTCCAACGGTCGTGAAGGTCTCGGTCATCTCGGGCTGTCTGGCCAGTCCTTTTGAAACCCTCTCGTCGTAGGATTTTCTGCCTTCCCGCAGATCCTTGCAGCCTTCCTTTTCACTCACGATGAAACGCCCCTTTCCTTTTCCGGTCCCTTTTCGATTTTTTTACGAAAACACCCGAATTGACTGAACTGTGCTTCAAAAAAAGATAAGTTCGTGAATCTTCCGGCAAACGGGAATATTATTCCCTAACAGGAAGAATGTTGCAACCATTTCATTGAATTGCAAGACAACTTACTACAATAATATTGACTCTCGTGAAATGGGCATCATTAAAAAAACCTCTCCGGATCTTGCCGAAGAGGCCCTTCATGCATCGTTCCCGGAGCGGCGATCTCTCAGGCTCCTCCTGACAGAGGGGCGATGACAACTCCCGCGGCTTCGAGTGCTTCGCGTACCTGTCTTGCGATCTCAACTGCTTCAGATGTATCGCCGTGCAGGCATATGGACTGTGGTTTGAGGGTAACCTGTGATCCGTCCTGCGCTGTCACGAATCCCTTAGTCACCATCTCCACTACACGTCTGGCTGCTTCTCCGGGATCATGGATCACGGCTCCAGGTCTTGACCTTGGGACGAGACTTCCATCAGCCTGGTAGGCCCTGTCGGCGAAGGCCTCGGCCGCGAAAGGCAAGCCTGTCTGCTCCGCCGCCCGGGCGAAACAGGAATTTGCCAGACCCATGAGGATCAGCCCGCCTCCCGCGTCGCGAACTGCTTCCGCGGCCGCCAGCGCAAGTGAAAGATCGGAGGCGCACTGGTTGTAAAGAGCACCGTGAGGCTTTACATGCTGGAGGCTTACTCCTCTTGAGGCTGCGATCGTACGCAGCGCACCGATCTGGTAAAGGCAGAATGCGTAAACTTCGTCCGGTCTGACGGCTATGTTCCGCCTTCCGAAGCCGACAAGGTCCGGGTGCCCGGGGTGCGCTCCTACGGCCACGCCCTTTTCCACCGCGAGTTCTACGGTGCGGAGCATTGTCATGGGGTCACCGGCATGAAATCCACAGGCCACGTTCGCCGAACTGACATGATCCATGACTGCGGGATCATTCCCCATGCTCCAGGCACCGAAATGCTCACCAAGATCGCTGTTCAGGTCTATTGTCCTTGCCATACTTATCACCTCACTGTTTTCGGTCTGCCGGATCCTCAGATATCACGTTCCCACTCCACGTCCCATGTACGGCCCTCGAAGGTCAGACGCATCCGACCCGCGCCGGGGGACGGCCCGTTAACCCTGCCCGGCCTTGATCTGTACCCGGCCGCAAGTATTCGAATATCCTCAAGGCGGCCGAAGACCTCACGGGCCGCCTGGACTGCCTCTTCCAGGTCTACCAGCCGGAAATTCAGGCTGAGTCCGGGAAGCATCTGGGCCAGCAGCGGAAGATCGGCGCTGATTACCGTCGCTATCTTGGGATACCCGCCTGTGGTCTGGCGGTCTGCCAGCATAATGATCGGCAGGCCGTGACCCGGCACCTGTATCGCGCCATGGGCAATGGCGTCGGAAAGGATATCGGCCTCACCGCTGTGCTCTATCTTCGGCCCGTCCAAACGGCATCCCATCCGGTCTGATTCGGCGCTGACGGTATACCGGGAGCGAAGGAAGGTCTGCATCCCCTCCCTGGTGAACATGTCGTCCTGGGGTCCCGCCATAACTCTCAACGTGGTATCTGCGGAGGGGAAAAAACCTGTTACCCGGGGCAGTTCGAATCCTGCGGTCCTCTTCCAAAGGACGTGGGGAGCACCGCAGGAGATCATGTCCCCTTTCTTAAGGGCCCTTCCCTGGTACCCTCCAAGACCTCCCCTGATATAAGTGGACCGGCTGCCCATCACCAGGGGTGTATCGATCCCGCCGCTGAAGCAGATCCAGGCCCTGGCTCCGCCGGTTCCCTTTCCCCCGAAGGAGATACGGTCACCTGACTTAAGTAAAAAAACGACGTTGGGAGGCATGCAGGAGTCGTTAAGCCTGGCGTCGAGATCCGCGCCTGTCACTACGGCCGCTCCTTCCCCTTCGCATTCGAGTTCCGGACCGATAAGGGTAATTTCAAGAGAAGCAGCAGAAGGGTCGTTCCCAAGAGCCAGATTCCCGGCCCGAAGCGCCAAAGGATCCATTGCTCCGGCCACTGGCACGCCAATGGCCTGATACCCCCATCTGCCGAGATCCTGCACCGTCGTAAGCATCCCGGGAGAACGGACCGTCAGTATCATTTTTCCACCCCCGACCGAAATTCATGATACCGCTCTTCGGTTATGGGGACGAAACGGAGACGCATGCCGGCGTTAACAAGAACCGCCGGCTCCCTGGCGGGATCAAAAAGAACCAGAGGAGTCCGCCCTATCAACTGCCAGCCTCCTGGGCTGGCTATTGGATAGATGCCGGTTTGCCTGCCGGCAATTCCCACGCTCCCCGCAGGGATGCTGATACGGGGTTCCTTGAGCCTGGGGGTTTCAAGCGTTGGATCCAGCCCGCCCAGGTAGGTAAAACCCGGAGTGAAACCAAGCATGTAGACGTAATACTCTGCCTCGCTGTGGCGCCTGATCACCTCGTCCTGAGCATACCCGGTATGGCTGGCCACTGATCCAAGATCGGGCCCGAACTCGCCGCCGTAACATACGGGGACCTCGACCAGATCTCCTTCAGCTTCCGAAAACGGGGTTGACGGGTCTGGAAGACATCCCCGAAGGTACTCAACAACAGCCGAACGGTCCGTGACCGCCGGATCTATAAAAACAGCCAGGGATCGGTAGGTGGGTACGCTGTCTATCAGCCAATCGGGTTTCCCTGACTGCAGGACCCTCCGGCACTGGTGAACAAGCTCATTGATGCCGCGATCTATCCCGTCACCGAATTCGACGACGAGACAGGCGTCGCCAGACCACAAAAATCGGGGTTCCTCGTAAAGGATCAAGGCGCATCCCCTCCTGACGGACCTATTGAACCATAAGCCCCGGCAGATAGAGAACGATCCCGGGGAAAACAGTCAGCAGAGCTGTAATTACCAGCAGAATGATGAAAAAGGGCATTGCGGCCAGAGCGATCTTTCCCAGATCATCCCCGGTGAGACCGTTGATAACGAAGAGATTGAAGCCTACAGGAGGGGTGATCTGCGCCAGCTGGATCATGATGACCAGGTAGATGCCGTACCATACGGGATCGAACCCTGCCATGCGGATCAGCGGCAGCGATATGGGCAGACTCATGACTATCATGGAGAAACCGTCGAGGAGACACCCCATTACAAGATACATGATCGACAGTATTACTATCAGCGTGTATGGGGACACCCCGGCCTGTGCAATGGCTTCCGTGAGTTTTCGGGGAATACCCAGATAGCCGACGGCGACCGACAAAAACGCTGCCCCGCAGACGATCCACATGATCATACAGCTTGTTTTGACCGATCCCATCAGCGCATCGGTCAGCACACCCCAGGTAAGACTGCGGCCGAGAGCCGCGAAAAAGAGCGCCCCGACAACACCCACTGCCGCCGCCTCGGTTGGCGTGGCCCACCCCGCGTAAATGCTTCCAAGCACGACAGCGACAAGAATTATCACCGGCGCCAGAAGGGGTATTCCACGCACCCTGTCCCCCCACGTATATGAGGAAGCGCTTTCAGGAGCAAGCCCCGGGTTGGCAATGCAGCGGATAATGACATAAGCGCTGAACACAAGGGCTATAAGTATCCCCGGTATCACTCCGGCCAGGAACAGCTTGCCAATGCTTACATCAGCCATGATGCCGTAAACCAGCATCATCATGCTCGGCGGGATAAGAAAACCAAGGGTTCCGGACCCGGCGAGAGACCCCAGGCTCAGTTTCTTGTCGTAGTTGCGTTTTTCAAACTCCGGAAGAGTAATTTTCCCGACAGTCGCAGTGGTTGCCGCCGAAGATCCGCTCACGGCCGCGAAGAGAGCACATGCGAAGATGTTCACGTGCAGCAGCCGCCCCGGAATTCCGTCCATCCATGGTGCCATCCCCTTGAACAGATTGTCTGATATTTTGCTTCTGAAGAGTATTTCACCCATGAAGATAAAAAGGGGCAGTGCAAGCATAGTGGAGCTGCTTGTGTTGTTCCATGCGATATTCGCCATTATGGTGGTGGCCGGAAGGCCGGTAAAGATCATCAGTCCGGCCAGTCCGGCCAGAAAGAGAGATACGCCGATCCAGATCGTCCCGCCCAGCAGGATGACCAGAATTCCTGTCAGCGTCATCGATACGGTCAGCAGATCCATGAGTCTTCCCCCCCGCTTCTATTCCTACGGGAACCGGCCGGCCGCGGCCGTCCCCTATCTGCCAAGCTCAATGGATTCCTCTTCTTCCGCAGTTTCGCCTTTCCGCCAGGCTTCAAGAGACCTGAAAAAACCGGCTGCGAACTGGATCGCCATGATGAAGCAACCCGCTGGAAGGAAAAATTGGGGTATTGCCAGGGGTGTTTCGGAGATCTGCATCGATCTTGTGCCGCTGGCGAGCGAGTCGAGAAAGAAAAGAGAAGTGACCCATGCGAGCAGCAGCAGAAAAGAGAAACCAGCCGCAAAACAGACCATGTCAAGAACCATGCGGCCCCGGCCTTTTAGAACGTGGTGCAGAAATGTCATCCGGATATGCCCCTTGTGGCGCAATGTATAACCGAGGGCCAGGAACGTGAGGGCCGCCATGAGATAGCCCGAATACTCCTCTGTGATATAGAGAGTACTGCTGAAAAATGTACGCATGATGATTTCTGCCGAAACAAGACAGACTCCCGCGCAGATCATGACGCCCGAAAGGACGCCTCCCGCATCGGAAAGCCTGTCGCTCATACGGAGCAGCCTGTTCATGACATTTCAACTCCTTTTGTTTCTGGTTGCCGCGTGCAGGGGTGTAATTACACCCCTGCACGCGATCATCACAATTCCCTTCGATCAGCCGACACTGCCCTACTTGCGGCCGACCTTCTTGAGGAATTCGGCGACGATGGCCTTGCCATCCTCCGGAGCGGTCTTGAGCCAGTCCTGACGGATCTCTTCGGTAAGGGTGCTCAGTTCATCCAGAAAAGCCGAAGGGACCGGAACGCTGACAATGCCGTTTTCGTTACAGATGGCTTCTTTTTCCCCATCGAGTTTTTCAACCTTGTCCCACATGGCGGTTTCCATTTCCTGGCCTGCCTCGATAACGGCCTTCTGGGTCGCGGCATCCAGCTTGTTGAACGAATCGAGGTTCACCGTCACAAGGTCGGTGGCCATGGTGATGTCTATGCGTTCGAAATACTTGAGCACTTCCCAGAACTTGCCGTCAACACCGGTTGGAGTGGAAGTAAGAACAGAGTCGATAAGCCCTGTGGCAAGCGAGGAGTAGACCTCGCTGAACGGAAGAGGATACGGTGTACCGCCGACGGCCTTCAATACAAGTGCGCCGTTCTTGTCGTATGTGCGGGTTTTCAGACCCGCCATGTCCGCAACGGAAGTAACCTCTTTCTGGGTCCAGATCCCCGCCGCAGGCCATGGCGCTATGTAGAGGATCTTCTGGTTCCATTTTTTCTCAGCGACCTTGTCGAAATAGGGTCTTGATATGTCGCTGAGGATCTTGCCCTCTTTAAAACCGCGAACAAGGAAAGGAAGAGTGGGAATGTTGAAAAGCGGCTCATCGCCGGCAACACCGCTTGTAAGCATATCGGACACAGGCACCAGCCCGTCGCGGACAGCCTTCAGAAGCTCAGGGCCCTTGTAGCCGAGAGCTCCGCCGGAATGGACAACTATCTCGAGTTTTCCGCCGGTCTTTTCAGCGACCAGTCTGGCAAACTCCTCGAGACCCTGAGTCTGGTGATTGTTGGGAGGCCATACCGAATTGGCGTCCCATCTTGTAGCGGCCGCTGCGACTGCCGCCGTAAGACCTACTGCAAGACAAAGAACCAACAGGACAGCAAAGATCTTTTTCATGTGTATTCCACCTCCAGAGATATTTCCCTTGCTTCTCCGCAAAAATGCAGTTCTGCGGGAAAAGGGTTCTATAAAGATAATAGCAATAAAGTTGCCGATTATGTGATGGCCGTTTATTTATCACATATCCTGTCCCGACCGGGTTATTCCGACACAGCCCGGCGGACCCAAACCACAATGAGGAGAGAACTGTTCAGGATTCGAACGCATGTGCGGTAACCGCACATGTCAGAGACCCATTCTTGAGCGATGCCACCTGACGGTCCTGGATGGAATGTTCAGTTCCCTTCCCAGGGCGGCCGCACTCTTACCCCGCAGCGAAGAGCTTCTGATGGCGCACCGGAGCTGGGCCACGGAAATATCCGGACGGCTGTTCAGCGGTCTGGAAAAAAGAGCTCCCAGCGATATTGTTCCAATGGGAGTGCTGCACCACGTCCGGGAAGTGGTCCGGTGAACAGTGGCCGGGTGAAGGGAGAGGGCTTTTGCGATATCTGAAAGAACGCACGGACCGGGCGCTTTATCCAGCCCTGCGAGGAATTTTCTCTGTCTTTGAGCCAGATCCAGGCCGACCGCGAACCTGGTTTCCATGCGGCGGCGGTATTCGGCTTCCACTCCGCAAGCCTGCTGTCTGAGGCGCCGGAATACGGATCCATAGGCTACGTCTTCGCTGATGTCCTTCACTCTGATCCCGGGAAGGTTCTCTTTCAGAAGTACCACGCTGACTCCCTGTTCGTTTGCCTCTATCAGCAGTTCAGGTATGACGACAGGGGCTGCATCCCGGGAGAAGTCCGGGAAGGGATCAAGGCGCCCGAGCCTGGCCACAGCCCTCTCGAGTCGCTGTGCAGGCCATCCGAAACGGCGTTGAATTTCTTCAGCGCGGCCGTCCTCGAGCAGATCGGAGGCGCCGGTGATAAGAAGCCAGGCATCGCTTCCCTCTTCTCCGCTCCTGCGAAGCTGAATGGCGAGGCAATCGGAAAGATCGCGGGCGAAAAGACCGGGCGGATCCACCCAATCCTGCAGTGCCCGAAGCAGTTCTTCGCCGTACTCCGGACCAAAACCGGCGATCTCTGCCAGTTCCAGGGCAGAACAGGTCAACCGCCCCGCGGGTCCCAGGCAGTCGCAGATCATTTCGATATTCCGGCGTGGAACAGAGGCAAGTCCGGGGAGAAAGGCGATCTGGTGAGACAAGTCTCTTCCTGGATCACCCGGGTCTGAAATATCCTCCATAAGCGACCACCCCGTCCCACGATCGGAAGCAGAAGTCATCGCGGAGGGTGGCATAACTTCCAGATACGGGTTGTCTTTCGCGAACTCATCAAGGAGGGATCCCAGCTCATCCACAGGCACAGCCAGAATGCGCAGGCTTTGCAGCAGCATCGGAAGAGGAACAAGCGATGGCCGTATGTTCAGCCGCAGCGCCGGGCTACCTGCCGCCTGTGTCCATTCCATGACGCTGCATTCTCCTCAAAAGGGCATAACGTGACAGCCCAAGATCACGGGCGGTCTGGGTGCGATTCCCTCCGTTTTTTTCGAGTGCCCGCCGGATCAGATCGTTTTCGATCCTGTCCATCTCCTTCTGCAGGGATTCTCCGCCGGACGGGAATTCGCCAGTTTCGTCGATCCCGGGCAGGGCGTCGAGCATTTCCGCGGGCAGATCGCATAGCCGGATCGTGCTGTCTGAAGGATCTTTGAGAATATAGATCCTCTCGAGGAGATTCTTGAGCTCTCTGACGTTGCCGGGCCAGGGGTAGGAAAGGAACACCTGTTCGGCCTCTCCTCCGACAGTCAGGAGGGGCCTCCCCAGCCTGGAAGCGAGGCGGGCCAGAAAGGTTGCGGCCAACTCCATGACATCATCTCCCCTTTCGCGAAGCGGCGGCAGGTGGAGCGGAAGCATGGAGATACGATAGTACAGATCGCTTCGGAAACGTCCTTCCGCGGTACGTTTCTCAAGATCGACACAGGTAGCACAGATAACGCGCAGTGTGATCCTGTGCTCCTTCGAAGATCCGAGCGGACGGATCGTTCTCGAATCGAGGAACCTCAGCAGTTTCTGCTGCAGCTGAAAAGGCATGTCACCTATCTCATCGAGAAAAAGAGTGCCGCCGTCGGCAACCTGGACAAGACCGGTTTTATCGGCCGATGCCCCGGTGTAGGCTCCCTTGCGGTATCCGAACAGTTCGGCCTCGAGGAGGTTTTCGGGAATGCTCGAGCAGTTGATGGCTACGAACTCGCCTCCCGCCGAAGCTCCTGATCCTCCTATCAGTCGGGCGACCACCTCCTTGCCGGTCCCGCTCTCACCCTGAAGCAGCACGTTGGCTTCGCCGTGGGGAGCAACTTTTTCGATAAAATCACGCACCCTGTCCAACGCGCAGGACGAGCCGGCAAGGGTGACCTTTTTGCCCTCTTCGAGCAACCTCACGCGCCGGGACAGAGAGATGGTTTCCGATGCCCTGAAAGCCATATTGTACCCGGCTTCCAGAGGAAACGGCTTGTCAAGATAGTTCCAGGCACCCTCTTTGATCGCCCTGACGACCAGAGAAGACTCCCCGAACGCGGTCATTACGATCACCTTCGCAAGAGGTGATCTTCTCAGAATGTGCGGAAGCGCTGTCAATCCTTCCCCATCCGGGAGCCGGACATCAAGAAAGACAACTTCCGGTTCCGCTTCCACAAGGAGAGCTCCCAATTCTGCGAGTGATGCGCAGGTCTCCACCTCATAACCCTTGGCAGCAAAACCCCGCATAAGCCCGCGGGCCAGGTTTACCTCATCTTCAACGATCCACAGGCGAATGATCCGCACCTTCTTTCCGTCCAGGAAGAATTACTGTAAACTTGGCGCCCCGTTCATCAGATATTACATCCACACGGCCATTGTGGAGGTTGACTATCTTCAGCACCACCGTAAGACCCATCCCGGTTCCGTCAGACCTCGTTGTTACGAACGGATCGAAGAGATTCGAGGTGACAGATGCCGGGATCCCGGGCCCTCCGTCGCGAACCCACAGCATGGAACCCTGGGGGACCGGAGAAAACCCCACTTCTACAAAACCGCCTTCCTTCTGGACCTGAAGCGCATTCATTACGAGGTTAAGAAGCATCTGCTGAAGCTGGGCCCGATCACCCCAGATCATATTCTCCCCTCTCACGGGGGTCGTGACCTTCCATTCAACCGACTGCCTGAGGAGCTGCCCGCGAACCATTCTGTGGCACCACTGAACAAGATATCCGAATGTCACATCCTCCGGAAAGAGGGGGTGAGGGCGCGCAAAGTTGAGCAACTCCGTCAGCGTGCTGTTGAGCCTGTCCAGCTCGCTCGACATGATATCCCACTCTTCGCTTTCCCCGGAGCCTGTATGCTCCCGGAGAAGATCCATATTTATCCGCATGCTCGCAAGGGGATTTTTTATCTCATGGGATATGCCTGCCATCATCTGACCGAAAGCAGCCAGGCGCTGTATCCGGGAGGCCTCGAGTTCAACCTTCTGCCACTCCCTGAGCCTGTCCACCATGGAGTTGAAGGCTCCGTAGAGGATCCCCATCTCGGAGGAAGGATCCGCGTGATCAGGAAAACTGACCCATTCGCCGGCGCTTATTCGTCCACACCCCCACACAAGCCTTTTGATCGGCCGTGTCATCATGTGGGCCATGAATATGGAGAGTTCCAACGCCAGAAGCATTCCGATCATGGCAACCACAAGAACGTGCCGCTGCCGGTAAAGAACCTCCCTGAAAATAGCCCCCCTGTCGGGCCGGTAGAGCCATCGACTCCCGTCGGCCGCGGTGATCTCAATGCCTCTTTGCCTTTCGTCAGGGGCATCCTGAAGACCATCAAGGGGGATCTGCCGCACCGGCAACCTCTGGAGAAGCGTCCCGGCCTCCCCGGCCGGAAGTCCTGAAAGATCCCGCCTCAGGCCGGGCAACTCTCCTTCAACAGCAGAGATCTGCTCGCGGAACCCGACGAAAAGCGCTGTTCCCGTAATACCAACTGTCAGGAAAAGGGCCAAAGGGATGATTGCGCTCTTGATCCAGAGTTCCATCCGGGAGGATCTCATCGTCTCTCCCCCATGCTTGCGCAGGCCCATATCGCTGTCTCCAGTAACAGCGCGTACAGCATGCCGATCTCCGGAAGTTTGCCCCCGAAGAGAACCAGAAGGGTATGCAGTACAAGCGCCGAGGCGATGGCAATAAAAAGCCCCCTGCCGCCAAGCCGGAGCGGCGAGTATAACGGAAGAAGAAAGCAGATGGCGACCACGGACCAGCTGTAGCGACCAAGTATGAGGATCCCGGGAAGGTTGAAAAAGCTGATGATCAGCGCCGCAGTAGAGATAACGGTAATGGCTACCCTGTTATTGAAAATGAAGCGATCCTCGCGCAGCGGGTCTTTGTCAGGGCGGCTCTTCTCACGCCTGAAGTCGTAGCACCAGGAGCAGGCCGCAAGCAGAAGCTGACTGTTCGCGGTACTCACCGAAGCCGCCAGCACGGCCAGGAGCAGGAGCATGGATGGCACAGGCGGAAGTATAGTTGAAAATATCTGAGCAAATCCTGCTTCTCGCCCGAAAGGGATATCCATGGTGAGCTGGGCTCGTCCGCCAAGTCCTATCACCGTGAGGCAGATGTAGATCCAGCTCACGACGATCCCTGCGGCGGCCAGCATTTTCCATGCCGTCCGGCTGGATCGGGCTGAAATGATCCTTATGGCATACTGCGGATTGGCCGCAACCCCGAACCCCCACCCCAGCATCATGGCAAGCGTAAAGAGCAACCCCTCCCTTGATGTTATGGCCAGCATGGATGGATCCCTTGCGAATACCTCCGCGTGGATGGCTCCCAGGCCTCCGGCGTTATGGAAGATGATCCATCCTGCGATGCTCACTCCGGGAAGAATTACCGCTATATTGAGCACGTCGCTTCGAACAACGGCAGGCATTCCGCCGAAGGTCGTGTACAACACGAAGAGGTATACCAGAAGGGATGCGAGCGGATAGGCGATGTCCAGCATATACCCCACTACTTTTGCGAAAACAAGAAACTGGATGACAATGTAGAAGGTGTAGGCAAGCACAAGGCTCAGGGCGGAAATAGTTCGCAGGCGCTGGTCACCGTACTCTTCGGCCAGCCATTCGGGGAGAGAGAGCACCGGGCGGCTTCTAAGCCTCAACACTATGAACGGAAGAAAGACCAGCCCCAGAAGCCAGCCGTGAACGGAACCCGTAAAGGCCTCATACCCCGAAAGGTAGAGGTACATGGTGAAACCCACAAGGGAAGCCCCGCTCATCCAGGTGGCGCAAAACGTCGCTATCGACGACAGAAGAGGGATCCTGCCACGGCTCACATAAAAAAGCCTGCGGTTCTCTCTCCACGAAAAAGAGCGGCCCGCAAGCAGGATCAGGGCCAGAGTATAAAGGCCAAAAGCTGCAAAGCTGTAAAGCAGGGCCGTGTCTTTCATCGACCTCTTCCGGCACGGAAGCAGACGAACGCTATGACCGCAGGGGCAACTGCGAGAAGGGCAAAGAATATCCAGCCGAGAATAACCTGAGCCGTGTACACGCCCGAACCACCTTTCAGGGAAGCGGGATGAAACCTTCCCGCATGAGGCTTTTCGTCATTTCCTGAGCCGCCTGGATAGTCCCGGCGGCTTTTTTCAACAGCTGCTCTCTATCGAGCGGCGACCTCGCCACGCCTTCGCTGGCAGCGGCCAGGCCAACAGCCACCGCCACCCTCGGGTAGACCCAGGATTCGTCCATTGTCGGAATGAGACGCTCTTCCGAAAGCCCTGTCTCCCTTGCGCACTCCGCCAGTTCTCTCGCCGCCGCTATGCACATTCCATCGGTGATCGTCCTGGCCCTTACATCCAGCGTGCCCCTGAAGATGGCAGGAAAACCGAGCGAATTATTGACCTGGTTCGGAAAATCCGATCTCCCGGTCGCAACTATCCGGGCCCCGGCATCCCTGGCGTCCCACGGCCAGATCTCGGGGACCGGGTTCGCACAGGCGAAAAGGATGGCATCCCTGGCCATGGAGGTGACCCACTCAGGTTTGATAACATCGGGACCGGGTTTCGTGTAAGAAAACACCACGTCGGCCCCCCGGAATGCATCCTCCGGCCCTCCGGTGACCCTGTCAGCATTCGTTATCTGCGCCAGTCGCAATTTTTCGGGGTTGGAGTCATCGAGGTCGGCCCGGCCTGCGTAAAGAGCACCCCGGCTGTCGATGAGGATCAGGTTTCCGGACTCCGCCCCGGCCGCGAGAAGCAGGCGCGCCGTGGCGATATTGGCGGCTCCGGAACCGTACATGACTATCCGTACTGACCCGATATCCTTTCCGACTATATCAAGAGCGTTGAAGAGACCTGCAAGGTTCACGGCCGCCGTCCCCTGCTGGTCGTCATGCCAGACGGGAATATTCATCTCCTCCCGGAGGGTTTCCAGTATCCTGAAGCACTTCGGCTGGGCTATATCCTCGAGGTTGATCCCTCCGAAACTGGGTTCCAGCATCTTGACGCAGTCTATGAAGCGGTCCGGATCGGAGGCATCAAGGCATATGGGGACAGCATCCACGCCGCCGAGATACTTGAAGAGGAGCGCCTTTCCCTCCATAACAGGAAGGGCCGCAGCAGGGCCTATGTCACCAAGCCCCAGGACCCTTGTTCCGTCACTCACCACTGCAATGGTGTTTCCCCGGTTCGTGTAGAGATCGGCCAGCGAGGGGTCCGCATGTATGGCCTTGCACGGCTCCGCGACGCCGGGAGTGTACCAGATAGCGAAATCATCGACGCTCCTGACGGGGCATTTCAGGGCCATCTGGATCTTGCCCCGGTAAAAGGGGTGGAGGATCATCGCGTCTCTTGCGGGCTTGAGAGCTTTTTCAAGAAGATCTTCACGGTTCATCTTCAATACTGTTACCTCCGCTCCTGTTTTCTGAATTTTGGCGGTTCGGTTTTGTAAAGGTCGTTCCCGAAGGCATCTATGACCACGATGACAGGGAGATCCCTTACCTGCAGTCGGAAGACCGCCTCGGGGCCCAGTTCCGGCCAGGCCACGACATCAGCCTGAACGATGCTTCCGGCGATAAGAGCCGCCGCCCCCCCTACCGCCCCGAAATAGACGGCCCCGTTTTTAACCATGGACTCCACTACCGTCCCGGACCTGGTCCCTTTTCCGATCATCCCCTTCAGCCCCAGATCCAGGAGGGCCGGGGTGAATGGATCCATCCGGCCGCTGGTCGTGGGACCTGCGGAACCGATCACCTTGCCGGGTGGCGCGGGAGACGGGCCAACGTAATAGATCACCTGGCCGCGGACGTCGAACGGAAGAGGTTTCCCGGCGGAAATGCATTCGGAGATCCTTCTGTGGGCGGCATCCCGCCCCGTGAATATTGTCCCGCTAATAAGAACACTCTCTCCGCTCTTGAGTGAAAGCGCTGTTTCATCGGAAAGAGGGGTTGAGATCCTCCTCGATACAGTCATTGCAGCATCTCCCCGATCCCTAGAGGGTTATTTCGGCGTGTCTCGCCGCATGGCAGCAGATATTTACCGCAACCGGGGTTCCAGCGATATGTCCGGGGGCAAAGTCAATATGGACGTCCAGGCATGTGACGCGCCCGCCCAGACCTCCGGGTCCGATCCCCGTGGCATTGAGGGCTTCAAGGGTCTCAATTTCGAGGGCAGCGTATTTCGGATCCGGATTCCTTCTGCCGACAGGATAGAGCGTTGCCCTCTTGGCCATTATGGCCGCCAGTTCAATGGTCCCTCCCACCCCGACTCCGATTATTGTCGGCGGGCAGGGGTTGGGACCCGCTGCCGTCACGGTGTCCCTTACAAAATCACGAACCTTCCCGGGGCCCTCCGCAGGCGTGATCACTTTCAATGCGCTCATGTTCTCGCTTCCGAAACCCTTGGGTGTGACGAGCAGGCGGATCCTGTCGCCGGGAACGATCCGCACGTGGATAACCGCAGGGGTGTTCGTGTCGGTGTTGGTGCGTTCGAAAAGCGGATCACGAACAAGGGATCTCCGGAAGGATCCCTCTCTGTAGGCCTCCTCGACTCCTGAATTGATAGCCTCGACCAGAGCTCCGCCATAGAAGTGAACATCCTGACCTATGTCGGCGAACACAACCGCCATGCCCGTATCCTGACATATGGGCATGTCAGCCGCCCTCGCGGCATCGTGATTTTTGATGATCTGCTCAAGAACGCGCCTTCCGACCGGGGACTCCTCGATCTTCTCACGAGCGGTCACAAGAGCGTTGTAGACATCCTGGCCGATCGATATATTGGCCTTAAGGAAAAGCCCCTTCACTGCAGTTGAAACAAAGGAAACATCTATCTCTCTCACTACCATCCCGCCTCCGGACCGGCTTCAATGATATGCCGGATCATCCGGACAAGTATAACCTCTGTACGGCTCCATTTCATTCAGAAAATGGGCATGCCGGGTGTCGAAAGAACGCGGAGAAGTTGAACATTTTTACTTCCGCTGCTTTTGGAGGGGCCGCCGGAAAGTTATCCGGGAGACGCATCCAGAGGCCCCCGAGGTCTACACGGAGGTATGTCCGGATCCAGGAAGCGCCGTCAACTGAGCCGGCATGGGGGAGATCTTCGCCGGGATCAAAGGTCCGGTTCCACCAGGGATCACAGGTCAGACGCCGCCACCGTTAAGGATATTCATGAAAAGGCCTTCAGGGCATGGCTGTGGATAAAACTCACTCCTTGACCTTTTTTCGGTATTCACTGAAGAGCGGGCGCTCCTCTTCAGGAGGCGCCTGTTTTTTTGTGCGTTTGGAAGGCGGTTTTTTGAGGCCGTTCCCGGTCAGCGGGACCACGACTGTTTCTCTGTCTGTTATTGCTCCGCTCTTCCTGAGCATCCTCTCGGCTGCAGGCGCGACGGCGGCGGTCGGCTCAACAAGCAGCCCTTCTTCCCTGGCGAGACGCTCCTGCTCAGCAAGGATCGCTCCGTCTGAAACAACTACGACCTCCCCCCGGCTCACCCGGACAGCGTCGATCATCTCCTTCATCCGGGGAGGCTCCTTTACAGAAATACCTTCCGCAACGGTAGTCTGAAAATCACCTGCGGCAGGAGAGTTATTCCAGATCTCAAAAAGGGGGGCGAAATTAGCGGCCTGAACCGCAATGATCTTCGGCAGCCTTTTGATCCTGTTACGCTGAAGAAGTTCTTTGAAACCTTTAAAAACGCCCAGAAGCATCGTACCGTTCCCCGCCGGGACTATGACAGCATCAGGTGCTTTGCCTCCAAGTTGTTCCCATATCTCAAAAGCCACCGTCCTTGTACCCTCCAGGAAGAGAGGGTTCCAGACGTGGCTTGCGTAGAACATGCTCCCGGCCATCTCCATGGCAATGGCGGCCGCGTTGCTGCGCCCACCCTTGACGACGACCAGGTTCGCCCCGTAGTCCTCTATCTGTCTTTTCTTCATTTCCGGCGTATCGTTCGGGACGACGACGGTAGCTTTTATCCCGCCCCTCGCCGCATAGGCCGCGACAGCCGCTCCGGCGTTGCCTGAAGAATCCTGGACCACCGCTTCGTATCCGAGGCTTCTGGCCTCGCCTATCACGATCACCGCTCCCCTGTCCTTGAAGGAGCCTGTCGGAGATATGTATTCCAGTTTATAGAAGAGATTTTCAGAACGGCCGGCCACAAGAGGGGTCCAGCCCTCCCCCATTGAGATGGATGTATCTATCGCCGGCAGAAGCGGCGCATAGCGCCACATACCGACACCATCTTTATCAACATCAAAAGAGGTCCAGTGCAGAGAGCTCTTCAGCGGCGAGCCGCAGGCGCAGCTGACCGGGCGTATTGCATCTTCGCAAATTTTCCCGCACTTGGGACAGAAGAACTTCAGCAAGAGGCTCACCTCGTGATTTTTCCGCCGTTACCCGATACATTTTTTCATTATTAACTATAGCATTACCTGGACATCGGGAAAAGGTAGACCGGGACTTGGGATGCCAGGGGAATTATCGCGGCACTCCCCATCGTCAGCGATACCGATAGGGTCACTTCGGGTACCTGATAGACGGCAGGAAACGTTTTGACAGGAATTAAGGAAGTGCGGAGTGCGGGAGCGAAGGAACGCCCCCGCACTGATGAGAACCGGCGTTAGGGAGTGATGACTTCCGGATCGTCAACCTCGGCGAAATACCTGTACTCTCCAAGCTTGATGATCTGGACCTGAACCGGCTTTACCACTTCGCCTTCAGAGTCGAACCCCTTGATAACACCCGTGAGACCGTTGTAATTGCTGGTTGCCGCAATGGCATCCCGAACCTTTTTCGCATCGGTCGTTCCAGCCCGGTTCATGGCGTCCACGATTATCATGAGCCCGTCATAAGCCGAGGCTCCTACCATGTCGGGATCGAAACCGTATCGCCCCTTGAATTCCCTGATGAAATTCTGCACTACCGGGCGCTCGTCGTCACGATTGAGGTTGGTGACTATCATAAAACCTTCAGCAGCTGAAGGCCCGGCTATTTCAACAAGCTTTGGAGAGTCTGCCCCCTCTTCTCCAAGTATCATCGACTTGATGCCCATTTCCTTCGCCTGCTTGAGGATCGGCCCCGTCTGGAAGTAATATCCATTAACCATGATCAGGTCGGGACTGATCTCCTTGATCTTCGAGAGATAGGGTTTGAAATCCTTCTCGGGGAACGGGTAGGCCTGATCGTAGACTATCTCCACTCCGGGGGCATTTTTTGAGACATATTGTTTGAATCCCTCCGAGAGGGTCCTGCCGAAGTCAATGTCCGAATAAAGCAGGGCAATTCTTTTGGCGCCCAACATCTGGGTTGCGACTTTGGCAGCGGCTTTTCCTTCCACGGCAGCCAGGAATCCGTTCCTGAAACAGAAATCTCCGGCCTTGGTGACATCCGGATGGACTGCATAGGCCGCCACGAACGGGATCTCCTCTTCCTGGAAGATAGTCGCGACGGCACGGCTCGGCATGCTGTAGGAGCCTCCGACAACCGCTACGACCCTATCCTGGCCTATCAGCTTATGCGCCAGGGCAACGGCTTCCTTGGCGTCAGCCCTGTCATCGTAGTAGATCAATTCCAGTCTTTTCCCGAGTATTCCGCCTTCGGCGTTGACGTTGTCCACTGCTATCTTGAGAGAGTTGAGAGCACTAAGACCATCCGCGGCCGCCGCCCCGGTCAATGGGACAAGAGCACCTATCCTGACGGTATCCGCTGAAAAAGCAGCACCGGCCGCGAGACCCAGGATCAGGACTCCTGCAACCATTACCCGCACAAATTTCATCAGCACAAAAACCACCTCCAGTCTAAAAATATGTAAACATTTGAACCCACTGCCATTTTACTCCTTTCCGAGGATAAAACATCCAGAATGATCAGGCACCCAGGTAGGCTTTCCTGACCCCTGGATCACTTTTCAGGGTCTGCGCCTCACCCTCAAGCGTGATGACCCCGGTTTCCAGAACATAGGCCCTGTTCGAAATTGCCAGCGACGCAAGGGCATTCTGTTCCACAAGAAGTATTGTCAGATCCTCTTCCCTGTTGAGGTATCGCAGCACTTCAAAAACCTTTTCAACAAGTATGGGCATCAACCCCATGGACACCTCATCGACGAGAAGCAGGCGGGGCTTCGAAACAAGGGCCCTCGCGATCGCCAGCTGCTGCTGTTCCCCGCCGGAAAGAGTCTGGGCCAGTTGTCTGGAACGTTCATCGAGTACCGGGAACAACTCATAGATCCAGGAGAGGCGTGAGGGGACATCTGTTACCTTTCTCAGTCGATACAGCCCGGTCATGATATTTTCAAGTACCGTCAACTGGGGAAAAACCCGCGCCCCTTCGGGGACAATGCGGATACCCATCCCGGCTCTTTTGTGTGAGGGGAGGCCTGTTATGTCAAGCCCACGGTAACGAACGGCGCCTTCCTTTACTGGCGTCATGCCCATAAGCGCGTTCAGGATAGTTGTTTTGCCGGCTCCGTTGGCGCCAATAATGGACACGAGCTCTCCCTCTTCGACATGGAAGGATGCTCCGTGGACGGCTTCGATGTCCCTGTAGGCTATCCGCAGGTTTTCTGCTTCAAGTAGCAACCCCTACACCCGCTTTCCCAAGATAGGCTTCGATCACGGCTGGATCCTTCTGAACGATCTGCGGAGAACCTTCGGCGATCTTTTTCCCATGATCCAGGACCACGACATTATCGGAAAGGGACATGGCCACCCTCATGTTGTGTTCGATAAGAAGTATTCCCGTTCCGCCTTCGCGGATCGATCTTACAAGCCCGGAAAGCCTGTCTATCTCCTCATGCCGCAGGCCCGAAAAGGATTCATCAAGCATCAGCAACTCCGGTTCCACCGCAAGTGCCCGCGCGATCTCAAGCCTTCGCAGCTCCCCCAGAGGAAGAAGCCCGGCCTTCTGGGAAGCCCTGCTGGAAAGGTCAACGTGTTTCAGTATTTCCATGGCGTTCTCTCTGGCGGATCCGGTATCGTATGGCCGCCAGCGGCCGAAAAAGCTCTGATATGGCCGGATACCGAGAGCAGATATCACATTATCCAAGACATTGAGCGAGGGGAACGGGCGGACGATCTGGAAGGTCCTGCCTATGCCAAGGGCCGCCATTCTGTGCGGAGGAAGTCCATCCGACCTCTGCCCTTTGAAAAAAATGGATCCGCTGGTCGGCTTGTAAACTCCGGAGATCATGTTGAAGCATGTGGTCTTTCCTGCCCCGTTCGGGCCTATAAGACCAAGAATGGAGCCCCTTTCGAGATGGAAGGAGACATCCGAAACGGCACGCAATCCCGCAAAATGTTTCGAAATGCTGTCAACCTGGAGCAGATCATTCATCAGGAACGCAACCTCCCCCGTATCCGTCCCGCGAGGTTTTTCAAAACGCCTCTTTCTCCGAGAAGTCCGCCGGGCTGGAATCGTATCATCAGCAGAAGGAGAACAGCGTACAGAAGCATCCGGTAGTCCGTAAGAGGCCTGAACACCTCGGGAAGAATTGTCAGGAGCAAAGCCCCTATGACGGGACCCCAGAGAGTGCCCATACCACCCACTACAACCATCGAAAGCATCATGACGGAAACGGGAAAACCAAAATCCGTTGCGCTTATGAACCGCATGTAGTGGGCGTAAAGACTCCCCCCCACACCGGCCATGGCCGTTCCGGTCATAAAGGCCAGAAGTTTGAAAAGAACGGGGGATATTCCGATGCTGGAGGCGGAGATCTCATCTTCGCGAAGCGCGAAACAGGCAAGTCCGGTCCAGGACCGGGCAAACCACCAGGTACACCCAAGTGACAGAACAAGAAGTGTTCCCGCCAGGGCAAGGAACCCCGCTTCCCTGAGTCTGATCCCGAAGAAAAGAATGCGGGAGATCCCGCCTATTCCCAGCGCACCGCCGAAAAACGGGACATACATGAAAACAGACTCGACAATAAAGTTGATCCCTATTGTTGTTATGGCCAGAAAATCCGCACGTACACGGAGGCTGGGCAATCCCAGGAGCAGCCCGATCGCTCCGGTGATGATAATAACCAGAGGAAGAGAGAGCCAGAACGAAAACCCCGCCCTGGTCGCCAGGAGCGCCGCAGTATAAGCCCCTATACCGAAAAAGGCCGCGTGTCCCAGCGAGATCTGTCCGGCGTACCCCACGATGATATTGAGCCCGCAGGCGACAATGCCGTTAATGGCAACAAAAATTCCGATAGTCAGGACATAATTGCTCATAGTTGAGATCTCCCGACCTAACGCCTGCCGAGAAGGCCCTGCGGCCGCCACATAAGAACGGCTATCATGGCGATGAACGCCAGGGCATCTCTGGGCAGGGGAATATTGGCATACCCGATCAGCAGCGTTTCAGAGATCCCCAGAAGCACCGAGGCGAGAACAGCTCCGGGGACGGATCCCAGGCCTCCCACCACTATCAGCGCGAGGGTCTTGTAGGCCGGGACCGCTCCCATGGTCGGGTAGACCTGGTTGAAATATATCCCGACCAGTATGCCGGCAACAGCTGCCGTGGAAGAACCGATAATGAAGGTAGTGCTGATTATCCGTGACGTATTTATCCCAAGTGACCCTGCTATCTGAATATCCTGCGAGGAAGCCCGCATCGCCAGGCCAAGTTCCGTCCTGGTGGAAAGGAACCACAGACCAAAAAGGACGATAACCGTCACAAGGTACACAGTGACCAGAACTGGCGACATTGTAATGGGACCGAAATGGAAACCCGGAACAGGTATCTCTGCCGGAAATGCATGAATATAAGGACCGGCTACCAGGCGAAGAACCTCTTCTATGCCCAGAAGCAACGCTATGCTTCCGATCAGCGGAACATAAGGGGGGTATTTCAGCAGCGGGAAGTAGACGAACTTTTCGATGGCCACCCCGACAAGAGAGCATGCGGCCATGCTCACTATAAGGGCCAGAAAAAGATTTCCGGTAATGGAATAGATCCCCAGGCCTGCATAGGCACCAAGAGCGTATATGGCGGCGTGGGCGACATGAAGTATCCTAAGGATCCCGTAAACCAGGGCCAGCCCGGAGGTTATCAGGGCATAAATAAAACCGATGGCTATACCGTTAAGAAGTTGCTCCAGAAAAAGATCCAACAGTCGCCCCCCCTGCTTCATAAAATATATCAGGCTTTCCCCAGGTTTGAAAACAGTCCGAAACTCTGCTATTCCACGTTAATTCCTTGCCGATTCAGGGGATACGCCAATTGCGCGGGCATAACAATAAATCCAACAATACCACAACTTGACCCGGTTTTGGGCGGGTAAAAACCGTCCGGTCATCAAAACTGCCTTACCGATCCTCAATGGAAAAAGAAAAGTATGGCATTTCACCATAAAACAGAAGTGAGTCCGGCAGGGAGACAACATCTGTCATTGAACGATCTCCTCCCTGATGCAGTACCTGACCCAACCGGTGCAACCGGAACAGGGCAACTTCAGAGAAAATGTCCTGCTTCGGCCGCTGGTCTCGAAACATGCCGATCGCGCAGTGATGTCCTGGACCATCTCCTCTCGTTCCGCTGCTCATCCACCGCAAATGTGCTTCGCGGCTGTTTCGGGATGACAGGCATATTGACTGCTTCTCTACTCCCATTCATCGTTCATGCATCTTCAGGTTTTCCTCTACGCTCCTGTCGCTTTTCACGTGCCCGCTTCCATCTCTCATCTCCCGTTTGACAAAAGATCACACCCGCCGTATAAAGAACCCAGCAATGGGGGAGTCGGAAATATCCGGCTGAGAGGAGACTTGAGTCTCGACCCCTGGAACCTGATCCGGGTCATGCCGGCGAAGGGATTTTGCGGGACGAAACGGTTTATATGCCCCGTCAGCCCTCCGGGATCCCCGGAGGGCTTTTTTCTTCGATCCAGGACAGGTTCCCGTTTCGAAATGCGCGAAGGGAGACGGGAAGGAAATGGAGAACAGAAAGGTAAGGATCCTTGTTGAAGGGGCGCTTGCGGCCTCGCTTGCACTGGCGCTCTCTTATCTCAGGCTGTGGCGAATGCCCCAGGGCGGCTCTATCACTCTCGAGAACGTTCCCCTATTGATCTTTGCGCTGCGGTGGGGGCTCAAGGCTGGATTCGGAGCCGGGGCGGTGACCGGAATTCTGCAGTTGATACTCGGGGGTTATGTAGTTCACCCGGCGCAGGCGCTTCTGGATTACCCCCTGGCCTTCGGAGCGCTTTCGCTGGCCGCATTGTGGGAACGGCCGCCCTGGGGGGGAGTGCTTCTGGGTTCAGCAGCGAGGTTCGTGTGCCATCTTCTGTCCGGCGTCGTATTTTTCGCCGCCTACGCCCCCGAGGGGACGAATGTCTGGCTTTATTCGGCGATCTACAACGGCTCTTTCATGCTTCCCTCGATGGTTCTTTCTGTAGCGGCCGTGTATCTTCTCTGGCCGCGTCTCAAAAAGATAGAATGAGCCAACGGTGCGCGCACGTAAAAAAGGGGCCTGCCCTTCCAGGCCGGCCCCTTTGGAATTATCGTTCAGGGTCCGGGTTGCGTCAGTTCTTTTTCAGGAGCCCGATGATAAACAGAAGAACTATGGCCCCAGCGAAAGCCATGACCAGGGAGCCTATGAACCCCATAGGGTACAGACCTATCGAACTGAAAAGGACTCCCCCGATAAATGCTCCGACGATCCCGACTCCCATGTTCCCGAAAAACCCGAAACCCCTGCCCTGCCACACCTTGCCGGCAAGCCATCCGGCGAGTACGCCGACTATCAGAAAACCGAACAGACTCATGGGGTCAGACACCTCCAGTCCTTTGAGTTACCTGTAGACCTTAACTTCTTCCTCCGTAACTTCATCCTCGTCTGCAGATCTGACAGAGAGCCAGTCGCCCCAGTCGAACCTCAGAAAACCGCTTGCAATGTATATAAGAATGGCTGCGAGAGGTGCCCTGTTCTTGAGTACAAGGAACAGCAGGAATGTAAAAACCCAGAGAAATACAGCCTTCCTGCGGTCCAGATCGCCGGATTTGAGTGCCTTGAGGTTGCCGAAAGGAACACTTGATATCATCAGTATCCCCGTGGCGGCCACTATCGCGGCCATCACCGCCGGGTGAAGATAGACCCCCGCCACAACAAAGGAGATCACGAAGTACCCTCCGGCCGGGATCGGAAGCCCCTGAAAGGAGTCGTCAGCGTGCCGGACGTTGAACCTCGCCAGCCTCAGCGCCCCGCAGAGGGCGAAGAAGGCCGCCACTATCGCTCCCGTCACCCCCAGGAAGCCTCTGAGATAGACTCCGTACATCACCATCGCAGGAGCCACTCCGAAACTCACAACATCGGCCAGACTGTCAAGTTCCGCCCCGAAACTGCTGCTTCCTCCCAGTTTCCTGGCCATCTTGCCGTCCATGAAGTCGAAGAATACCGCTATGTAGATCAGCCAGGCGGCCGGGACAAAGTGTCCGTGGAAGGAGAGCACTAGAGAGAGCATACCGCAGAGCATGTTCCCGCTTGTGATCATGTTGGGAATAATGGTCCTGAACGATTCTGTTCTGTCAGTATGATCTTTGGTCATCTGGCTGATCTCACTCCTATGGCTGTCTCTCCCGCCCTGACTTTCTGACCGACCACCACAGCCGGCAGTACGCCCTCCGGAAGATACAGATCGACTTTTGAGCCCAATTTTATCATGCCGAAGCGTTCTCCGCGAGAAAGCCTCTCTCCCGCGGCCCTGAAGCAGACTATCCGCCTGGCGAGAAAACCGGCTATCTGGACTGTCATGCCCCTGCCATCCTCCGTATCGAAGCCCATCAGGAACCGTTCGTTCTCCATCGAGGCCTTCGGGTTGAAAGCGGCAAGCTTTTTCCCCGGGATATACTCCAGATACGCAATTGTTCCATCAAAAGGCATCCTGTTCACATGGACATCGAGCGGCGACATGAAAATACCGACCACGGTGCACTTTCCCGTAAAAGGGTGGGTCGACTGGCAGATATCGACGACCTTTCCGTCCGCGGGGCTGGCCCACGCACCCGCGTCATCCGGCGTTCCCCGTTCGGGATCCCTGAAGAACCAGGCCAGAAAAGCAGTCGCAGCAGCTAGAGCAAGAGCGATCCACGGAGGCAGGAACACCAGGGACAAAAGCGACAGTCCCGCGAGTACCCCGACAGAAAAGCGTCCTTCAGGCGCAAGTTTCAAAAGCTACTCGCCCTCTTCCTCGTTTGCACGTATCACGCTGATGTCGGCCACTTCATCACCGGACGCCACCTTGATCACCCTGTATCCTGTCGCGGTCCTCCCGAGAAGCGAAATATTCCCCACTCCCAGACGGATGACCCTTCCGCGGTTGGTCATGACGATGACCTGATCGTCGGGCATCAGACCCCAGGATCCGACAAGGTTGCCGGTCTTCGGGGATATCTTCATGGCCTTGCAGCCGCTGCTTCCCCTGTGGTGGGACATGAACTCATCGTAACTGGTCCTCTTGCCGACCCCGAGTTCGCTGACGAGCAGCATCTGGTGCCCCGGCTTGACGATGTCGCAACCAACGACGCGGTCACCTGCAGAAAGCCTGATCCCGCGAACTCCCCGGGCCTGGCGCCCCATCGGGCGAAATTCGCTTTCCGAAACACGGAGAGCCTGGCCTTTTGACGTACAGATAAGGATATCGTCGCTCCCGGTCGAAAACCGGACACGCGCTATCTCGTCGCCGTCGTCAACGGTGAGCACTCTTCGTCCCGCACGTGTGAGGTTGGCCAGTTCTCCTGAAGGCAGTCTTTTTGCGACACCTCCGGCGGTAATGAAGAAGACGAATTTCGCTCCGTGAAGGTGACTGTCTCTCATCCCGACAACCGACTCCCCGTCCTCGAGGGATATAAACTGGCTCGCAAGACGTCCCTTGCCCGTCTTGGGTTCGGGAATGACATGCCCCTTCACGGCAAAAACCCTTCCCCTGGTAGTGAAAAGGAATATGTCCCTGTGGGTGGTGGATACGGCAATGATCGCCGCTTCGTCCCCCACTTTCGGAGTGGCGCCTTTTACGCCCTTGCCTCCTCGTCCCTGGAGCCTGTAAAGTTCAAGAGGCATTCTTCGCAGGTAGCCGTCCCTTGATAGAACCACGACTATCTCCTCTTCAGGGATCAGGTCCTCAAAGGAGACCTCGTCCACGGCGTCTACAATGGTAGTTCTCCTGTCATCTGCAAAGCTTGCCCGTACCTCAAGCAGCTCCTCACGAACAACGATATCCAGAGTGGCCGGGTTGCCCAGGATACTCCTGAACTTCTCGATGTCGGCGAGAAGCTGGGCGAATTCATCCTCAAGCTTGTTCTTCTCGAGATTGGTAAGACGCTGCAGCCTCATGTCCAGTATCGCCTGCGCCTGCGCCCCGGTGAACCCAAGTTCCCCTACAAGGCCCGCCTTTGCGGCTGAGGGATCCCTTGATGCCCTGATCAGGGCAATGACCGCATCGATCATGTCGATGGCGCGGATGAGCCCCTCAACTATATGTGCCCTCTCCTCCGCTTTTTTCAGGCGGAATTCGGTCCTGCGGCGTATGACATTGCGCCTGTAGTCGAGGAAGATCTGAAGCATTGAGTGAAGGGAGAGCTCTTTGGGCTGCCCGTCGACAAGGGCAAGATTTATCACCCCAAAGGTGGACTGCAGCTGGGTCCTTCGGAAGAGCTGTCGCTTTATGACATCCGGGTTGGCGTCACGGGACAGTTCCATTACCACCCTGAGCCCCCTGCGGTCGGATTCGTCGCGAAGATCGGTGATCCCGTCAATAGTTTTGTTCTGGACGCCTTTGGCTATCGTCTCGAGAAGGTTCGTCTTGTTCACCATATACGGGATCTCGGTTATGACTATGGAACTTTTGCCCTTCCGGCCCTCTTCAACATGGGCCCTTCCCCTGACAATGAGCTTCCCCCTGCCGGTGCGATAGGCATCCAGGATGCCTTCCCTTCCAAGGATTATGGCCCCCGTGGGAAAGTCAGGCCCTGGCATTGCGGCCATTAATTCGTCGAGCCGGGCATCGGGATTTTCAAGAAGAACACACAACGCGTCGATCACTTCGCCGGGATTATGGGGAGGCATGTTGGTGGCCATCCCGACTGCGATCCCTGTACTGCCGTTGACCAGCAGGTTCGGGACCCTCGTGGGAAGAGTAAGCGGCTCCTTGAGCGATTCGTCGAAGTTTGGACCCCAGTCGACGGTCTCCTCGTCTATGTCAGCCAGCATCTGCTCTCCGACGGCTGACAGCCTGGCTTCCGTGTACCGCATCGCGGCCGGCGGGTCCCCGTCCAGCGAACCGAAGTTGCCCTGCCCGTCCACCAGTGTCTGCCGCATGGAAAAATCCTGGGCAAGCCTCGCCATGGTGTCGTAAATGGCGGAGTCACCGTGAGGATGGTACTTACCCATGGTCTCGCCGACGACGCGTGCCGATTTTTTGTATGCCTGGTTGTGCCGCAGTCCCAGCTCGAGCATCGAGAAGAGGACCCTCCGCTGAACAGGCTTGAGGCCGTCCCTGGCATCCGGGAGGGCGCGACCCACGATAACGCTCATCGCGTAATCAAGGTAACTGTGTTTGATCTCTTCCTCTATGGAGAGCGGGATAACTTTTCCAAAAGAGAGTTCTCCGGATCTTCTTTCCATGCTTGCTTCCTCTCCTTATAAAGTCGATGACAGCAAAAACAGCAAAAAGCGGCGGAAAACCCCCGCCGCGAGGCGCAACGAAAAACACACCTCCGCCATCGCGACGGAAGCATGTACCGTAAGGATATTTTACACCATATTCGTCCCGAAGCGGGGGGGCAACAAAACAGCCCTGCCGGCGTGCCAGGACGCCGACAGGGCCAGGAGGCAAAGTCGAAACTACAGAACAGAACGCTCAACCTGTCCGATCAAGACCCTGAAATAACCGGGAACGACCGATACGGACTCTCTGACAAAAGTCCGGGGAGACCGACACAATTACAAATGCCGCAGTCCTCTGCCCATAAAACAGCCCCTCTCCCTGAAGAGGTGCTACTGCTCCGGTTCTTACTTCGACTTTCCCGTTTCCAGATCCTTAATTACACCTTCAAGAATATCAACGGCCTTCATCATCAGTTCCTCACTGATGATAAGGGGTGGCAACAGTCGGGCCACGTTGTTGTGATGCCCCCCGACCTCGATCATCACCCCGCGCTGGTGCGCAAGCTTTCTCACCTGTTTTGCCAGGTCTGCGGACGGTTTTTTTGTCGTTTTGTCCTCCACCATCTCGAGAGCGATCATAAGCCCGATGCCTCTGGCTTCTCCAAGGATCTTTGACTTCTTCTCCGTCTCCCTGAAGCGAGCCATGACCTTTTCGCCCAGTTCGGTGGCATACTCCGGAACCTTGTTCTCTACCATCCAGTTCAATGCCTCAGCCCCGGCTGCGAATGCAACCATGTTGCCGCGGAAGGTCCCAATGCTCTTTGCGGGCGGCATGGTGTTCAGCTCTTCACGATAGGCTATCGCGGAGATCGGGAACCCTATGCCTCCGAGGGCCTTGCTTATAGTGATGATATCGGGCACTATTCCCGAATGCTCGAACGAGAACATCTTCCCCGTCCTTCCCAGCCCGGCCTGGATCTCGTCGCATATCAGAAGAATGCCGCGGGCACTTGTTATCTCTCTTACGCGCTGGAGGAATTTCGGGGTCGGGATTATCGTTCCACCCTCGCCCTGGACCGGCTCCAGAATTACAGCGGCTGGTTTCGAGTACCCTGAGTGGGAGTCATCAAGGACCCTTTCAAGATTATCGGCAGCGAACTCGTCCACCATGTCATCGGGGCAACCGAAGGGGTTCCTGTATCTGTAAGGGAACGGGATGAACTGAACACCCGGCACCAACGGTCCTATGCCGTCCTTGTGGCCGCTGTCGCTGGTCACCGCAAGGGACGCGCCTGTCATTCCGTGATATGCGCCATCGAAGGCTATTATTCCAAACCTCTGGGTGTTGAACTTGGCAAGTTTGATAGCCTGTTCGACGGCGTCCGACCCGGTGGGCCCACCGAAGAAGACCCGGCTCAATTCCTTGGGAAGTATACCGCGGAGCGTTTTAACCATCTTCATCCTCGTGTCGCTGGGAATGTCAAGCGTGTGCGTCACCTTGTCTATCTGCTCGTGAGCGGCTTTTAAAACCTCCGGGTGGGCGTGTCCAAGGGCCATGACCCCGGCACCCGAGAAACAGTCGATGAAAATATTGCCATCTACGTCCTCCAGGGTCGCGCCCTTTCCACGGGCCAGTGCCATCGGCATTCCTCTCGGGTAGGATACAGCGGAACTCTCCAGTTCCTCCTGCATCTTCAGTATCTCCAGGGATTTCGGCCCCGGTGGCGTCGTCAGTATCTTCGGCGCACCGGAAATTGATAGTTCCTCGAACCTTTTCTTCTGATCCATTTCGAATCCTCCTTTATTTATTGTTGGTCAGGGTCAGAAACTTATTCCAGGGATCCCCGCAGGTGCTCCTCCATGGGGGGGTTCCCCGATCTCATTATTTTGAGGCAATTCACGCCACAGCGTGGCGATGTGCCGGACCAGCATCAGCTTGGCGCCTTCCGTATCCCCTTTCTCAAGGCAGTCGATGATGTCATAGTGCATTGCGGCGGAATTCTCTATGTCCTGCTCCATGATCATGTCCTGCATCATTGCAAGCCTCAGCTGATAGTACAGGTTCGACAATATTTTCAGGCTCCACCTGCGATCGGATTTCTCCCAGATATACCGGTGGAACATGATGTCATGTTCGGCAAAATCCATGATCTTCTGTTCCACAGGGTCGGAACTTTTCGACAGGGCGACCATTTCATCGACTATCTTCCTGAGTCTCCTGAAGTCTTCCGCCGCCATTCTCTGATGCTGGATGATCGTTTCGAATACACGAGACTCGAGCATGTATCGAATGTCGTAAATTTCCATAAGGTCATCATGATCGAAGTCAGAAACGAAAGTGCCTCTTCTTGGCATAAAAACCACCAGACCCTGGTGTTCCAACTCCTTAAGCGCCTCCCTGACGGGAGCCCTGCTAAGGTTCAGCTCGTTCGCGATATCCTTTTCCTGGATACGCTGTCCCTTTTTCAATCGCCCTAACCATAGGATCTCTTCTCTCAGATATTCTGCCACCTTGCTGCCGAGGTTCTCGTGAACGAAACGGCCTGTTCTCGCCATAAAAACCGGGAACCACCTTTCTTTTATGCATCGATCCGTCTACCGCGGGCTGATCTTCACTTCATGCTTCTTCAGAAACGCCAAAGCTGTCCGGATGTGCATTTCCACCCCTGTCGGGAGGACGTCCTCGTCGATATCGAACCTGGGGTGGTGATGCGGATATGATAACCCGTCACCTGTTCTGCCGGCACCCAGAAAATAAAAACAGGACGGCAGGATCCTTGCAAATTCGGAAAAATCTTCCCCCGCTGTACCAATATAGTCAACAAGATCTTCCGGCCCGACTACCTCTCCGGCCGCTTTCCTGACCAGAGCGGTCACTCCTTCATCGTTAATGACTGTTGTGTTCTCCGGCGAAAATTCCAGATCCCAGTCGCACTGGTGAGCCTGGCAAACGTTTTTTACGATACGTTCAAAGCGCACGAGCGGCTTCTCCGGGCTATCCGGGCCGCTCCTGTAAAGATATCTTATCGTTCCGCCCAGCTTGACTTCATCAGGGACTATATTGTTCGCCGTACCTGCATTTATCTTTCCGAACATTATCAGGGTAGGTTTCAGAACATCGATCTCCCTGGTCTGGATCATTTGAACAGACGTTACAAGATCCGCCGCGGCCAGAACAGGATCAATCGCCGTATGAGGCGCTCCTGTGTGTCCACCCTGACCCTTTATGGTGATCTCAAAGGTATCCAGTGCTGCCATAACAGGACCTGCCGTTGCGGCGATCTTCCCGCTTTCTATAGGAGTCCAGACATGTATGGCAAAAGCAGCATCAGGTTTTGGATCTTCAAGCGCGCCCTCCTCTATCATCTTCAGCGCGCCCCCTACCTCTTCGTTGGGCTGAAAAAGAAAAACAATTTTGCCGGGGATCTCCTCCCTTCGGCGGGACAGAACCTTGGCTGCCACCAGCAGCATCGCCATGTGGGCGTCATGGCCACAGGCGTGCATCACTCCTTTGTTCCTTGAACAATAGGAAGAATCGTTCTGTTCTTCCAGGGGCAGTGCGTCCATGTCGGCCCGCAAGAGAACGCAGCGGCCTTCTCCCGAACCTTCCAGAACACCTGTTACCCCGGTGTGCGCGATCTTCTCCCTCACTGTAAACCCGAGGTTCTTGAGATAGGAAGCGATCTTTTCGGAAGTCCGTTGCTCCTGGAAACCCAATTCGGGATACATGTGGAAATCCCGTCTCAGGGCAACGAGCTCTTCATTCAGTGAAGAGATCTCTTCCCGAATGTTCTTTAAACAGTCCATTTGCCTTCCCCCTTCGACGAGAGACTCATCCCTGCTTCGTAAAGATCTTTCGGGGATAGTCCATAAAGGTTTCGCAACCCTTTTCCGTCACAAGGAAGGGCTCGCTGCATTCGAAGCCGAATTTATCCAGCCATATGCCGGGCATAAGGTGGATGGTCATGCCTGGTTTCATAATGGTTTTATCACCAGGGCGAAGGCTCACGGTATGTTCTCCCCAGTCAGGAACATAGTTCAACCCGAAGGCGTAACCCAATCTTGAGGGTTTCACAACCCGTGATCCGGAGATGGCCTCCCTCCATTTTGCCTCGATCTCTTCCGCAGTCACACCTGGCTTTACGAAATCCAGGGTTTTGGCAATGCCGTCGATGACCACATCGGCGATCTCCTTAAGCTCTTCAGGGGGTTCCCCTATGTAGACCGTCCTGGACAGCGGGCAATGGTATCTGAAACGAACCCCGCAGAGCTCCAGAAGGATTATGTCGCCCGAGGCGTATTTCCTGTCCGGGTTCCACCCAAGGTGAGCGGCAGAAGTACGTTCGTTGGAGGGCATGATGGGGAAGATCGCCGGGTGGTCTCCTGTGAACTTATCTGTTCCCTTCACTACGGCATGGTAGACATTTGCCGCGGCTTCGCTCTCCAGGGTGCCGATATTTATGGAGTCGATGGCAGTATCCATGACATGCTTGCATACTTCGGCTGCCTGCTTCATACAGGTTATTTCGGCTGGTGATTTGATAATTCTTACCCAATTCACCAGGCTGGTCGCATCGTGAACTGTCCCCTGCGGCAATTCCTTACGCAAGGTATCCAGGCACATACCCGTAAACCAGTAATTGTCTTTTTCGACACCGATGCTCCTGGATTCCCATCCTTTCTCCCTCAGGATGTCAGCAACGAAACTCATGGGGTGCTTGAACATATTCTGAACGTAATCATCGGCGTAGGGGCGGATATTGTCGTGTTTCAGCCACGTAGTCAGTTTTGCGCCGTTGGCATCCATGCCGCGCCCCCACCAGATGGGCTCGTCGTGATCCAGAGCCACCACCAGCCCCTGATGAACATAAAAGGACCATCCGTCATACCCTGTGAGGTAATTCATGTTGGCGGGATCGCTGATGATCAGCACCTGCAATCCGCTTCGGAGCATTCCTTCCTTGACCTTCCTCAAACGATCCTTAAACTCGGAAACCTCAAAAAGCAGTGCCATTCCACCCACCTCCGAAAATTTTTTATTGCTTCGATCACCCGCCCAGAACGTGTGTAGGCAGGAACAATGCGATCCCGGGGAAAATGATCAGCAAGGCTATCATCGCTATCAGAATGGCTACAAAGGGGGCCAGATCCCTGATCACTTCCACGTAGGGCCGCCGGAAGATCACCATAGCCGTAAAAATATTGCATCCGCACGGCGGGGTAATTCCCGCGAAAGCTCCCTGGAGGCACACGAGCACACCCAGAAATACCGGATCGACCCCGGCATGTAGTACATACGGGGCAAAAATGGGGCTTAAAACGTATATCGCGACGATGGGGTCGACGAACATGCCCGCTATAAAGTAGACGATATTTATTATTATGATAACCTTGAGCGCAGATGGACTCGCCCCGAAAACGGACGGAAGCACCGTCTGGGGTATCCTGGCGTAACTCAGCACCCAGCTTATGGCCTGGCCGCCGCCGACCAGTACAAATACGACAGCCGTTATTACCCCTGTAGAAAGGGCGATCTTCCTTATTTTCCCCAGGTTAAGAGAGCGATAGACAAGACCCTCCAGGATCAACGCATACAGGACGCCTGCGGCAGCAGCCTCCGTAGGGCTGAAATACCCCGAATAGATCCCTCCCAGGATTATCAGCGGGAACCCGAGGATCGGTATGCCGCCCCGAAAGGCTTTTCCCTTCTCCTCCCAGTTCGATCTTGGCAAGAGGGGGATCTTGTTCCTGATTGCATAAAAAGCGCCATAAATGCAGAAGATCAGACACAGCACCAGACCCGGCCCCACACCGGCCAGGAACAGCTGGCCAATTGACGTCCTTGTGGCAACACCATAAACGATAAACCCTATGCTTGGGGGTATCAGCCAGGCAAGGTTGCTGGCCGATATGATCAAAGCAAGAGAAAAGGAACTGGAGTATCCCTCTTTCATCATCATAGGCCGCATCGTTTTACCGATGGCCGCGACACTGGCCTGGGTTGAGCCGGACAGTGCGCCGAATATGGCACAGGAAACAGATGTGACAATGGTCGATCCGCCGGGGATATGGCCGAGCAACGCCTTTACCAGGTCTATCAGTTTACCTATGGCCCGTCCCGATGTTATAAGGTCACCTGCAAGAATGAACATCGGGATAGCGACAAGAGAAGCCGGTTTTATGCCGCTTACCACCTGCTGTATCAGCAGGATCATATTCGTATCGGGGAAAAAGATCAGAAGGGTGATCAGACTCGTGCCAACAAGAACTACAAAAAAGGGGAATCCTAACAATAGCAGAGAAAACGCAACTACGCCCATCAGCGGTAACATATTTTACCCCCCACTGTTGATAGTTGACGGCCGGGATCTACCCCCGGGCAGATCTTCGATCATTCGTATTCACTCTGTTTTTCGGAGCCGACCCATACCTCTTTTGTCGTTAAATTCTTTAAAACGGTCAGGATGTACTGGACGCCGGCCAGAAAAAAACCTACGGGCACGATAATGATCCCTATCCAGTAAGGCATCCCGAGGGTTGGCGCCATTTGTCCCAGACTCCGCATCCTCAGGACATATTCGACTGATAAATACCCCATATAGATCATAACCACGGCACTGACCGCAGATATTGCCAGTATCATAATTTTTTTAACCTTTTCCGGGGAAACATCGTATATGGCGGACATCCTGACATGGCTCGCCTCCCTGACCGCATAACTAATGCCCAAAAAAGTGATCAGGATCACCAGGAACATCGACAGTTCATCTATAAAATGGAATAAAGTGCCGGTTTTCCTTGCAACGGCATTGACGATAAGCAGCAGGGCCAGCAATCCTACACCAAAGCACAAAACTGCCTCCTCGATCTTCCGCAGAAATTTATTCAGTACCTTAAGAAGATCCACGGCCAAATATCCACTCCTTTTCCGGAGGATCCTTCAGCACACTGGTAAGATCACATATGTCCTGAATATTTTTTCTTGACCAAAGCCGAATGGACATAATCTATCATGGAAATATAATCAAAGACCGGGAGCCCGGTTACGGCCGATACAGTTGAGGAATATGGCGGTAAAAGACTGCATTCGAGCAAAATGGCGCCCACTTCCGGTTCTTTTTCTGTTAACTCTTTGACGGCATCGACCACTTCGGCCTCGATCAATTCCGGGTCCAGATAACCCGCCTCATCAAAAACGGCTTTTTTGAAGTTGTCCTTGTCCTCAAGACCTTTCAGAACCAGTTTCGAACTGCCTGGCGCTCCGACAGCCTCCAGAAGAGAGTTGGTCAGAGAACCGGAATTTGCTGTAATGATGCCTATTTTGTCCTTTTCGGGGATAATTTTTTCGATAAAAGCCAATTGCAGAAGGCTCGAAAGAAAAACGGGCATCTGCAGGGATTCCCTGATCTCTTCCTGAAAAAGAGCCAGAAACCCGCAATCTCCAGTGACAGCCCGTACTCCTTCTTTCTTCAGGGCTATTCCGGCATCCAAAACCTTTTTCTTCACCGAAACATCATGAGAGAACAGATGTCTGTGGGTTACACCATCTATCCTCTGGAACCGCACCGGGTACCCATAGGTCGTGGCGTTGGCCACATCCCCGGGAATAAATGGAACATAATTCTCTATCAGGAGTATCCCGATCGCCTCTCCGTAACTGACCTGACCTTCTTCGCACCTGTATTTCATATCGCACCTCTGCATCCGTGACACAATAATGTTTTTCCCGCCTCGCGCTGAAACCACCCTGAAAAACCTGGCGCGGGATCAGGCCCGCGCCAGGCAGGGGTGCAATGTTTATTTCACGCCATGTTTTTTCTTGGCCGCCTCGATATCCGCGAGCAGGGCGTCCAGTATCTCTTTGGCCCCCTCGCCGCCAGACTTCAGATACTCTTCGCGAACAGGTATAGCCAATTCATGGAAAGGCTTGATGTCTTCATCGGTGAATTTGTAAAATTCGATCTCCGGCCGTTTTTCCTTCACCAGCTTGATGAATTTATCTTCCCGCTTCAGGGAATCCTCACCGGCGGGCTTCGTTATTCCGGCCCATACTTCAAGGATCTTGTCCCGGATATCCTTCGGGAGGGATTCCATAAATTCCCGGTTGGCAAGAGGAATAGCCACAAACAACTCGGCTTCCATGTTGGTGATGAACTTCACCTGTTCATAAAAACCCATGCTGTAGTTGGCGAACATAGGCTGGACCTGGGCATCGATAAGGTTCATCTGCAATGCGCTGTATATCTCTCCGTAATCAAGCGTGATCGCATTGAACCCAAAGGCGCCGTAACCTTTTTGCAGCATCGGCGACCCCATTACCCTGATCTTGACGCCTTTGCAATCTTCCGGAGTCCTGATCTTTTTGTTGTGTGTCACCCACTGCCATCCTTCGTGAAGATATCCCAACGGCTGAAAGTTCTTGGCCTGGAAGCTTTTCTCCAGAAGCCCTCTGACTTTGCCGTTGTTAAAAACATCGTTAAATACTTCGACACTCTTTTCCCTTGGCAGAATATAGTGAAGAGCCAGAACCTGTGCCTGCGGCACAAACGCACTGATCCAGCCATAATCGGACATCACGAACTCCACTTCCCCGAGCTGGACCAGTTCGTTGATGTCTCTTTCTCCACCAAGTGTTCCATAAGGGTAGACCTCGATATTGATCTTTCCGTCCGACCATTCCTTCATCTGTTTTGCGAACTCATGCGCCCAATCCGTCATGAAGTCCCCATCAACTTCCTCGGAAACCAGTTTCCAATTATATTCCTGAGTGACAGCTGCCTGCGCCTGACCCGCACTTACGCCTGAAAACAGCAATACCGCCAAAATAAAACAAACACTCGCCATGCTTCTCCTTATCATCCGTGAGCCCTCCCTGTGCTGGAATTTGACTGAAAATTCCGCTCCTCCGCTCTTGAAGGCTACCAGCCTCCCTCCTCTCGCAAATTCGGGCCTTCCAGTAACTTCTCGATCTGGGGCTATATTCGCGAGAATGATCTTTCGCTCCAACGCCTCTACCCGGCTTTCCTGATCCCACCAGATTCATCAGAGCGGACATCTCTTCGAATTACCTGAATACGCAAAAAGCCTTATTGTCTAAAAAGTACATTTTATTCTTCATTTATTATGTCGCATGTCGACAAGGTGTCAAGTCTTCAATGCCAGGAAACGGAGCCGCCCTCCTTTTCGCCTTCGTTCCGCGAATAACATACACCCGATTCAGCCACATCTTCGCTCAGGCATGGATCGTCCTATATAATATGGATAAGTTGTTCTTCAGAAGAAAACCTCGAGAACCTTGGAGAATGGGGGAAGGGAATATGTCCGGCAAAGTTGCGATACTTGTCGAAAACGATTTTCACGACATCGAGTTCTGGTGTCCTTATTACCGCCTGAAGGAATCCGGTTACGAACCGCTTGTTGTAGCGCCCGCGGCTTCGATGGCATACAGGGGCAAGTACGGGACCACCGTCGAGGCCCCCTACGGCGCGGACGGGCTCGCCGGCAAGGCCCTCAGGGGAGTCGTGATCCCCGGCGGATGGGCGCCGGACAGGCTGAGAATGTCGCCTGATATCATCGCCCTGGTAAAAAGAATATACTCCTCCGGGGGTTTCGTTGCCGGGATCTGCCACGCGGCAAGTCTTCTTGTATCGTGCGGTATTCTCACAGGCAAGACCGTCACCAGTTATCCGAGCCTCAGGGACGATGTCGTCCTGGCGGGTGCAAAGTGGGTGGACAAGGAGGTCGTCATTTGTGACAGGATCATCACCAGCAGAAGACCTTCGGATCTCCCCGCATTCTGCGCGGAGATCATCAGGACACTTTCTTCCTGAAGCGATCAATTCAGCAGAAGAGCCTGCCCGGCAAGCAGGTGGTGATATGGTATTTTTGATTTAACCAGATACGACTCTACAAAACCAGCGAGGAGGGGCGGCAATATGAACTCTAGAATATTCAGGAATGTTTTTACAGGTATTCTTCTGTCTCTCTTGCTTTCGGGAGCAGCATGGGGGGCGATGGGAGATATTTCCGGCTTCTCATTCAGGGCCGCACAGGAGGACGTGCTGGGGATGGCCGGATCACAGGAGCCGGACGGAAAGCCTGATGCGCAGTTCGTCCTGTCGATCAAGGGGATCGGAGCGGTAACGGAAGTCTCTCTCAAGGCGGTCGACGGAGTCCGGGAGTGGAGCTCCGCCCGTGAAAACGAACAATGGGGGGTAGTGCTGAAGGACGCCACAGGCAAAACCATTACGTCCGGATCCGGAATACCGATAGTGCCTTTCCTGGGATTCGCCACGTTGAACCTCTACGTCTCCGACGACGGTACGGCCTTCTCACAGACCCGGGAATACGAGATCACGGTGAAATTCATCGACGGGAGCACCGCCAGGGCAAAGACAGAGGTTACAGGAATGCCGGATGTTTTCAAACCCGAGGTTACAACCCAGCCCCAACAGGCTCAGCCGGTTCAGGAAGGGATGAAGGCGTTCCTTTACGGAATACGCTCGCGCGACGCTGCTGGCAAAACCGAACAGATCGGAGCGGATGGAAGCAACGATGCCCACTTCCGGGTTACATTCTCGACGATATCGGTGGTTGACCAGATCACCATCCGTAATGTCGACGGCACAAACGCAATGTGGGATACCGTCCCCGGCAACGGAGTATGGGCCATCGCCGTGTTCCTTGACGGCAACCTGAAGAACAGGACTGACGGCAGTGTCAAATTTGCCGTAGAGGGCGACACGGCCATTGATCTCTGGGTCGCCGACAATGGAGCGGTCGCGGGAGGCAAGACACGCTTTGAGATCATCGTCCGATTCAACGACGGAAGCACTCTCCGCGAAATAGCCGTTACAGAGGAATCAGCCACCCAACCCCGGGAAGAAGGCTTCCTTTCAGCCTTCTTCTTCTCCCCCGGCACAGCGGATCTTGCCGGACGCGGAGAGACTCCCGGCAAGGACGGGACCCCGGACTGGAAGGTAGCCCTGAAGATGTCAGGACAGGGGACGATCATCAGCCTTATCGTCAGGGGCATGGATGGGGCTCCGGGCGAGTGGGACACGCTCCCGGGAAACGGCAAACCCATCGCGGTAGTAACAGATGCCTCCGGTGCGATACTCAACGCCAGCAACGGAAAGGTGAACATGCCACTGAACGGAACAAAGGATATCTCCCTCTGGCTTGCCGATGACGGCTCCCTGGCAAAAACATCCAACAAGTACAGGGCAATAGCCGTATTCGACGACGGGAACACGTTTGAGAGAGTGATAGAACGCGGGACCCTCCAGCCAGCTCAACAGGTCTCGCAGCAACCCGCAACGATCTCAGGACCTGTCCAGGGCTCCGACAGTGTCCGCGCTTTCTACATGGGCAAGGGACCAAGAAATCTTGTCGGGAAGGGTGAACCTGCCGATATCAGAACCGGGCTGGACGCCAACCCGGACGCACACATCAGGCTCAGGCTGCTCTCTCTGGATGGAACTGTCCAGTCGATATCTCTTGAATCGCTCGACCGCAATGGGGGCGACTGGAACACGATCCCCGGCGATGGGATCTGGCACATAGCCGTTACGGAAACCGCGACGGACCCGCTGATATCAAGAGCCGACGGTTCGGTGAGGATCAATGTATCGGGCAACAGTGAGTTGCACCTTTGGCTTGCAGACAACGGTAAATTAAGCGACTATCCGTCCAATTACAGGGTGATCGTCCGCTTTACCGACGGCAGGGCGCTTGCACAGACCCTCTTCTAGGAGAGACAGAAGCCAGGGGCTGTGCTCATGGGCAGCCCCTTATTATTTGATATCCTCCCTGACGGAGGTCAGCTTTCTCTCGAAGAGAAGAAGGAGAACAACCAGTACAATGAGCGCACCACCCTTATACTGGCCTGCTGAAGGCGCTTCTCCGAGAAACAGCCAGGCCATTATCCCGGCGAAGATGATCTCCGACATCGATGTGATCGACGCTAAAGTGCCAGGAATGTGTTTGAGGGCAAACGAGATGAGGGCATAAGAGAGGATCGTCGGGAAGAGCACGAGGTACGCAAGGGAGAGCAGCGCCGGCGCTGGCAGTTCGCTAAAGCGGGGGATCTCCCCCTTGAAGAGAGCGATCGCGAGCATCATCATGGCACCCCACAGGAACATCTGGACAAAGGTCTTGAAAGGCTCGATCCTTCCCGTGCCGTATCGGCTGTTGAGCATGTAGAAGGAGTAACCGACGCCGGAGACGATCGCGGCCGTTACTCCCGCCAGGTTGAGATCTCTCCCCGTCTCTCCTCCGATACCGCCCACCGCCAGCCAGACTCCTGAAAAGCCGGCCAGGAGCGCCACAAAGCGAATGAAAGTAAAGCGCTCCTTTCCCAACGCCACAGCTCCGATAACCGTCCAGACGGGGTTGGTGTAGAAGAGAATGACCGTGAGTCCTATCGGGATGGTGACGAAGGCTATGTTGGAGAGGTAATAAACGAACACTACACCGAACAGCCCTGCCAGAGCGTACTTCCAGGCATCCCTGAACCCGGGGATGAGCGCACCGGGCTGCCTGAAGAATGCGTAAGATCCTACTACGACCGCTGCTGAAACTGCCCTCACCACCGACACCCCCGCCGGCGTCACTCCGTATGCAAAGGCAATGCGCAAGACAGGGCCTAGCGTTCCAAAAAAGAACGCGGCAAGAGCCATGCATCCAAAACCGATCAACCCCAAGTGAAAAACCCCTTCCCCTCTCATCGAAACCCGGCCTGGCATGGACCTGGCACAGACCATAAAGAAATTTACAGCAACGAGCTATTTCGTAATTACGGAAAATTGTCCTATAATTAACGGGTATTGCGTTTCTCACGTTATTCTTTCGATGCAGATAGCTCTGCAGCTATCTTCGGAAAATCGAACCTTATCCTGAAGGCTTCCCTCCCGAAACGCAATATGCATGTTCCCTGACCTGAAAGGAGAGACCACGCATGGGACTTCCCAATATAGTCAGACCCGGACGCCGTGGGCCGGATAAGGCGCATTCAGGGAGAGCGGAAGCAATGACGAAAACGGGCAGGCTGGTAATAGTTTCCAACCGTCTCCCCCTCAAGATCGGAGGTTCCGGCGAAAACCTGACCGTAACACCATCCTCCGGAGGACTTGTGTCCGCGATGTCACCCGTGCTTCGCGACAGGGGAGGGATATGGATCGGATGGACAGGCACTTCGGAGCCGGTAGGGATGAAAACACTCAGAGAGATACTCGGCCCGGCATCGGATCTCGCCGGCTACCGGATCTTCCCGGTGCGCCTGTCGAAGCAAGACGTGGAAGCCTTCTACTACGGTTTTTCGAACGAAGTGATATGGCCCCTCTTTCACGACCTCCAGACCCGCTGCCGCTTCGAACCCGAATACTGGGATGCCTACCTGAGGGTCAACAGATGTTTCGCGCGAGCCGTGGCCCATCACACAAGGAGCGAGGATTTCATCTGGGTCCACGACTACCAGATGATCCCGGTTGCGAGAATACTTAAGGAGTCAGGTGTAAAAAGGCGGTGCACTTTCTTCCTCCATATTCCTTTCCCGGCACCGGACATTTTTTTGAAACTTCCGTGGAGGGATGAACTGCTGAGGGATCTGATGGAGTATGAATTTCTCGGTTTTCAGACACCTCGAGACCGCAGGAATTTTACCGACTGCCTGCGCGCCCTTTTCCCCGGCTCGAGGATCTCCGGACGCGGCCCCATTGTCAAGGCATCAGCCGAGGGAAGAGAAATGCGTGTCGCGGCAATGCCGATAAGCATAGACTACAGATCGTTCCGGACTCTGGCAAAATCCGAAAAGGTTTCAGAGATGCTAGAGGGTCTGAAAAGACAGATACCCAGGGAGAAGATCGTCCTGGGGGTAGACCGCCTGGACTACACGAAGGGTATCCCACAGAGGATCAGGGCGATAGGTGAGTTTCTGAAGGTCCACCACGAATACCGCGAAAAGTTCACATTCGTCCAGATCGTCGTGCCGAGCCGCGAGGACGTCCCGGAATACCACGACCTCCGTGAGGAGATCGAAAGGCTCGTGGGTTCGGTCAACGGGGAATTCTCCACTCCCGGATGGGTTCCCGTCCATTACATGTACAAGTCGATCCCGCGGGAGGAACTCGTAGCCTACTATCGGTTGGCGGATGTAGGCCTCGTGACCCCGCTGAAGGACGGCATGAATCTTGTCGCCAAGGAATACTGTGCCTGCCAGGTGGATGATGACGGAGTCCTTGTCCTCAGCGAATTCGCCGGCGCCGCTTCTCAGATGCATCGTGACTCCATACTCGTCAACCCCTACGATGTTGACGGAATAGCCAGAGCGATCTACGCCGCGCTGATCATGCAGACCACAGAGAAAAAAAAGCGGATGCACCACCTCAGGGCGGGCATCCGCAGGCAGAACGTATTCTGGTGGGTGGACAACTACCTCAGGGCCTCGACCGGGAGGACGCTGGTGGATTTTCCCGAGGCCGAGATGGCCCCCGTATTCCACGCCCTCAAGAGACAGTCCCGGGGTGAGATCTGATTCAGCGCATCGGGATGGGGTTGACGAATACGGCCCTTTGACCGAGTTCACTCTCGATCTCGAGCAGACGATTGTATTTCGCCACGCGCTCGCTGCGGCAGGCCGACCCGGTCTTGATCTGGCCTCCGCCCATCGCTACAGCGAAGTCGGCGATGAATGCATCCTCCGTCTCTCCGCTCCGGTGGGATATCACGTAACCCCACCCACCTTTGCGGCATGTGTCTATCGTCTCTATAGTCTCGGTAACGGTCCCGATCTGGTTCAGTTTTATCAGCGCCGCGTTGGCGGACCTCTCTTCAATGCCTCTCTCTACGAAGCTGGAGCTGGTCACGAAGAGATCATCTCCTACGATCTGGATCCTACCCCCGAGTACTGACGTTTGATGCCTGAACCCCTCCCAGTCATTCTCGTCCAGCCCGTCCTCGATCGAAACGATCGGGTATTTCCTGATCCAGGCCTCGTAGAAGGCAGTCATCTCGCTACTCGTTTTTGTGCCCTGCCCCGATTTTGAGAGAACATAAGAGCCTCCCTGACAGAAGGAACTGGCCGCTGGATCGAGCGCTATCGCAATATCGACTCCAGGGGAGTACCCTGCGGCCTCTATGGCTTCGACTATAACTTCGCAGGCTTCATCATTGCTCTTCAGGTTGGGCGCGAATCCGCCCTCGTCACCAACGCTCGTGGCATATCCTTTTGAAGAAAGGATCTTTTTCAGGGCGTGAAAAGTTTCAGCGCCGTATCGGAGTGCTTCCCGGAAGTTCGGCGCCCCGACAGGCATCACCATGAACTCCTGGAGATCGACGCTGTTGTCGGCGTGCTTGCCGCCGTTGAGTATGTTCATCATGGGAACAGGCAACCTGACGGACTCCCCGCGACCGAGATATTCATAAAGGGGTACACCCTCCAGAACAGAAGCAGCACGAGCGACCGCCATCGAAACCCCGAGGATCGCGTTGGCTCCGAGCCTGGCCTTGTTAGGTGTCCCGTCGAGGTCGATCATGAGCATATCGATATCGCTCTGATCTGTCGGGGCCATCCCTGTGACTTCCGGCGCAATGATGTCGTTAACGTTCCTCACGGCGCCAAGGACACCCTTCCCGCCGTAGCGCTTTTTGTCGCCATCGCGAAGTTCCACCGCCTCATACTCTCCGGTCGAAGCGCCTGAAGGGACAGAAGCAGAAACCTCAATGCCGTTTGAGAGTCTGCAGAAGGTGCGAACGGTAGGATTACCCCGCGAATCGAGGATCTCCATTGCGGTTATGGCCGCTATTGTCGTTTTCATTAGGGTCTCTCCTTTGTGTTTTGATTTTGATCTTCTAGATGACAGCTTGAGTTCCATAAATAACTATAACAGATTTAACGGTTATTTCAGCGCCTGGAGCAAGCGAGAAGTCCGACAGCAAGAAGGACGACAGCTCCTCCTGTTACGGCACTAGCCTCCGGGACCTCCGAACTTATGATCCAGGCCCACATCATCGAAAAAGGAACTTCGGCCATTGTGGCAATGGTCACGGTGTTCCCTGAAACCCACCTCAGAGAGAGTACCACCAAACCATATGGGATGAGCGACGTCATAGTGCCCAGGTAGAATAGTACGAGCCAGGCCCGGGGAGTGACATCCAGAAGGCCGGATATGTCACCCCTGACCACGGCTATTGCCCCCAGCATGGCCGTGAACAGAAGGTAGGTCAGGAAAAATGAGCCAAAGGCATCCTTTCTACCGGTACCGTACTTCCCGTTAAGAACGAAGATAGCGTAACCTGCGGCCCCAGTCAGCGCCCCGGCAGCGCCGACAATATCAAATGTATCCATTCGTCGGGCGCCTCCGACCGCGATCCAGATCCCTATAAGGGCTACGGTGAAAGCCGCCGCCTGGAGGCGGGTCGGCCGCCCTGCTCCCAGGATCCAGGATCCGGCCATCACCCAGCAGGGAGATGAGTAGTAAAGTACCATCGCCAGACCGACAGAGATCCGCAAAAAGGCTACATTGAGGCCAAGGGAACTCATTATCATCCCTGCAGCGCCCAGAAAGATAAGCGGAGAGAAACCGATCCGGGGAGCATCCTTGTTTTTCCTCCCCCGGATGATGGCCACCGCAAATAAAGCGGTACTCCCGAAGAGCGCCCGCGCAAGGTTAAGGACGACCACTCCCACCCCGAGAGAGTCGGCGATCCGCATGACGGGGCCGGCAGTTCCCCACATCAGGGCAGCGGTTACGGCACATATCATTCCCGAAAAAAGCATACCTGTCCTCCAGAAAGGTTTTTTCAGTCCTACAAC
>WOYI010608110.1_pt2 | contig 57055 bp, 46 predicted proteins | sample 6423411 | NCBI WGS metagenome assembly WOYI01 (sample SAMN13441803, study PRJNA592873) | oil field metagenome | biome: oil field; feature: oil-well bore; material: oil-contaminated soil; isolation source: oil-contaminated soil from oil-well borehole | place: Germany: Wietze | collected 2016-10-18 ... | reverse complement strand
GAGCTGTCAGGGCCGCTGCAGGGGTTCCCCTTCCGTGGTGACACCCAGGACCCGGGACTCTTCGTGGCCTCCTTGCAGGTACACGATGCCACATTCGATTATGCCCCGCCCTGGCCGGCGATCACGGGCATGCAGGGCAACATCACCTTTGGCGGGCCCACGCTGGCCGTGGTGATCCAGCAGGGGCGCATCGCCGGCACCGACATCCACCAGGCCGTGGCCACCATGGACGATCTGCGCCGCCTGCATCTCCAGGTGGACGCCGATCTGCGGGGGCCCATGAGCGCCTATCTGCGTTTTCTCAAGGATGCCCCCTTCAGCCAGGGACGGGAAATGGATTGGCTCGATGCGCTCTGGGGCAAGGGCCATGCCACAGCCCACCTGCAGCTTGGCTTGCCGCTGCGCCATGACCAGAAACAGCACATCAAGGTGGCTGCCACCATGCATGATGCGGCAGTGGGCTATGGTAAAAGCCCACTGCATGTGTCCGCTCTCAAGGGCACATTGCGTTATGAGGATGGTTTTTTTCTCTCTTCCGGCCTCGATGGGCAATGGGGGGGCGCCCCCATGCACGCCATACTGCAACGCTCCGGGCTGCAAAGCAAGGTCATCGCCACAGGCAATCTGCGCGGTGACCATGGGCCAGCCATGCTGGGCCTGCCCCCGATCCTGGAAGGGCAGGCGCCATGGGACCTGCAGCTCGCCTTTGGCCATGGGGCCATCGCGGGCACGCTGCAAAGCGATCTGCAGGGGCTCGCCCTGGCGCTGCCACAACCACTGGGCAAGCGCGCCCAGGAGAGCCGCCCCCTGCGGCTGGCCCTGCAACAGCGCAGCACCCAGCCACTGATGGCTTTGTCGGCCCATTATGGGGAGCAAGGCAGGGCCATGCTTTTTTTCGATGAGCATGGCCATGTGCAAAAGGGAACCATTGGCATGGGGCTGCCGCCTGCCGCCATGCCCAGCGATGGCCTGGCGCTGCAGATGAAGCTTGCCCGTCTGACCGTGGCCGATGCAAGCAGGCTCAGGGGGGCTTCCTCAACGGGCCCGGCAACGGGCCTGGCACTGCCCTGGCGGTGGGTGCGGCTCGACGTGGACCAGCTGGACCTGGGAGCTGGCCATCAGGGCCCGCTGATGGTGCGCGCCCAGCGCCATGCGGCCGGGGACTGGCGGGGAACGGTGGCAGGCCGGCTGGCGGGAGGTGTTGTCAAGCACCAGGATCAGGCATGGCAGCTGCAGCTGGATCATCTGCAACTGCCCCAGGATGCAGCAACCTGGTCTCTCCTAGAGAGCAGCAACGGCGGACCCCATGATGCGGGCCGACCATGGCCCAACCTGGAGATGACGGTGGATCACCTGCAATTTGGCAAACTACCCCTGGGTGGTCTGCATGTTCACAGCAGCCCCCTGGCCGATGGCGGCACTGTCAAGGCCACGCTGCGTCCTCCCGGGGGAAGCCTCGCACTCGACGCCCACTGCACACGGGCGCAACAACCGCCCTGCAGCGCCGCCATGAAGCTGCAAGCCTTGCGGGAGCATGCCTTTTGGCAGACACTGCAGCCATGGAGCGGGGGGTTCCGTGCCAAAAGGGCCACGGTGCGTTTTGCCGGTGAGTATCCAGCGCCGTCGGCCGGCGCAGGCTCCCGCCCGGGGATTCCCGATGGCACGCTGCATTTTGCCCTGTATGATGGGGTCATCGAAGGCATCGAGCCGGGCCTGGGCCGTCTGTTCGGCGTTTTTGGGCTGAATGCCTTGCCCAGACGACTCAAGCTGGATTTTTCCGACCTCTATGAACCCGGCCTGACCTTCAACAGCATCAAGGGTTCCTTCGAGATCCGCCAGGGTGTGGCCGCCACACAGGATGCCACCATGCTGGGCCCCATCGGACGCATGGTCAGCAAGGGCTGGGTGGACCTGGGGCACGGTCGGCTTGACCAGCACCTGGCGGTGACGCCCGAGATCAGCACGGAGCTTTCCCTGGGAGGGCTCATCGCTGGGGGCCCCGTGGTGGGTGGGGCGATGCTGCTGGCGGGTACCGTACTGCACAAGCCTCTGGGAGCGCTGACCACGCTGCGCTACCATGTGCACGGTGCCTGGAATGCGCCGGTGATCGACAAGGAAAAGGGCAGGCCAGCTCATGGCGGTTGAGGAACGCTGTCAGCCCGGCGGCACAGACAGCGACCCTGGGGAACATGATGGGGAACATGATGCGGGTGACAGGGCGATGACGGCGCGGCTGCTGGATGGACGAGCGCTTGCCGCCCGGGTGCGCGACGCGGTGGCCGCAAACATCGAGCGCTGCCGGAAGGCCGGTGCCCAACGCCCCCCCGGACTGGCCGTGGTGCTGGTGGGTGATGATCCGGCTTCCAGGATCTATGTGGAGAAAAAACGCCTTGCCTGTGAGGAGGTGGGTATTGCGGCATGCATTCATGCCCTGCCTGCTACCACCACTGCCAAGGCCCTGACGGATGTGGTGGCACAACTCAACGCCGCTGCCGCCATGGACGGCATCGTTGTGCAACTGCCGCTGCCGCCACCCCTCGATCCTGTGGTCATCGCTGGACTGGTAGACGCCGGCAAGGATGTGGATGGGCTGCACCCCTTCAACATGGGTCGCCTGGTGGTACGCGAGCCCTTGCTGCGACCCTGCACACCATGGGGTATCATGCGCCTGCTGGAGACCACGGGGCTTGCCCTGCATGGTGCCGAGGCGGTGGTGGTGGGAGCCTCCAGCATCGTGGGGCGTCCCATGGCCCTGGAACTGCTGCTGGCCGGGGCCACAGTGACCATCTGTCACCGTTTTACCCGGGACCTGGAAAACCATGTGCGCCGCGCCGAGGTGCTGGTGGTGGCGGTGGGCCATCCAGGTTTGATTCCTGGTGCCTGGATTCGCCCCGGGGCGGTGGTGGTGGACGTGGGCATGAACCGTCTGGCCGATGGCCGCCTCACCGGCGATGTGGATTTTGAGGCCGCCCGGGAACATGCCGCCTGGATCACCCCCGTACCTGGCGGCGTGGGACCCATGACGGTGGCCACATTGCTGGAAAATACCCTGCGCTGTTACCTGACCCATCTGGGCATCGACCATCCCCGGGAGCCATCATGAAGCTCGGGATGGGGCGCGGCGTACTGGTGATGGTGCCGCTGCTGCTTTGCCTGACGTTGCTGGATGTACGCCTGGGTCCCCGCACGGCCGCAATCGCCACCATCGGCATCCTGCTGGGCATGGTGCTCATGGCGGCCCGTTTCTCCTTCAGCGCCGCCTTTGCCAACTGGCTTGGCGGGGAGCGGCGCACGCTGGCTGCCCACGCCGTGATGCTGCTGGTCGGCAGCCTCGTGTTCGCGGCACTGCTGTACCTCGAGCCCGGCCTGCGGCCCAACGTGTACCCCCTGAGCCTGGGGGTTGTCGCCGGGGCATTCTTGTTCGGCGTGGGCATGCAGCTTGCTGCGGCGTGTGCCTCGAGCTCGCTCTATCTCACCGGCAACGGCTCGCTGAATGCCGTGCTTGTACTGCTCGCCTTCATGGCGGGCAGCCTGCCCGGGGAGGTGCACCGCCTCACCTTCTGGAGCCACATGACGTGGCCCTCGTTTTCCATATTGGAGCACTGGGGCTGGCAGGGGGTTGCCGGGCAGTGCGCCGTGCTGGTCGGCATCATCTGGTGGGCAGCCCGCCACCACGGCTTCGACCGCGCCTTATGGGCTGCCGCCTGTCTCCTGGGCGTGCTCAATGGACTGGTGTTGCTGCTCACCCACAGGCCCTGGGGAGTGAGCACGGCGATGGCTGGCTGGGGTTTCGAGGCCGCCCGAATCCTGGGCTGGCAGGTGGGGCCGGTCTCCAGGGGTGTGGCGCACATGGCCGAGGTTGGACTGCTGCGCCATCCGGCAAGCCTGCTCAACCTGGCGGTGGTGGTGGGGGCCATGGCCTGGTCGCTGGGGCAGGGCACTTTGCGGCTGCGCTTCGATGGCCGACCCTTGGTGTTGCTGGGCCAGCTGACAGGCGGCCTGCTCATGGGCTATGGCTCCAGGATCGTGCCGGGCTGCAACATCGGCGCCTATTTCAGTGGCATCGCCTCGTTCAGCGCCCATGGCTGGCTGTGGCTCATCATGGCGCTTTGTGGCAGTGCCGCAGGACTGCGCCTCAAGACATGGTTCGTATAGCGCTGGGGGCAACCTGACGGCTAACGGTCTGGCCGCGTTCCTTCATCCACATCCTGGGGTGGGCTGCGATCCACCACCTCGGGCACGCTGCGCCACACCCACAGCCAGTTGATCAGCAGCAGTGTTGCGGTCACAGGAAAGACCATGCGCAGCCCAGCCGTAGCGGCCACCGCACCACCCAGGAGCGGGCCCAGGAAATTGCCCAGCAAGCTCGCGCTGGAGGTGAGCCCATAGACCACCCCGCGCTGCGCCGGATCGCTGAGCCGCCCGATCAGGGCATAGGCCGAGGGCAGGATGCCGCCCAGGAACAGGCCCACGCCGAAGCGTTCCGCCAGAAACCAGCGGTAGTTCTGGGCAAAGGATTGGGGCAGCGTCATCAACGCCACACCCAGCAGGCTCACCAGCAACACCCGCCGATAGCCCAGCTGGTCGCTGCGCCGTCCCAGGAAGGGTGCTGCCAGCAGGTCGGCAATACCGGTGATGGAAAAGGCCAGGCCGGCCAGCAGCGCCACATGCTCGCCGGGTGCCAGCTGCTCCACGAAGAGCGCCACCACCGGCTGGACGGTGCGTACCGCCGCTTGCCCCAACAACAGGACAACGAAAAGTGCCGCCAATGCACCGGAGGAGCCGAACCCCCGAAAAAAGCCTTTTTTCTGAGTGGCACTGGGGCGTACCCAGGATTCACGGATCAGCAAGGCCACCAGAAGGGCGGCAAGGCCAATGAGGACTGCCGCCCCATGAAAGACATAACGTTCGTTGGGCAGGAAACCGGCTGCGGCACCGGCTGCCACAGGCCCCAGCAGCGCGCCTGCCAGTTGGCCCGAGTTGAGCCAACTCAAGGCATAACCCAGGCGGTGGTCGGGGGCCTGGCTGGCCATCAAGGCAATGGCCGCAGCCGAGAAGCCGGAGAACAGCCCCATGGCACCGCGCAGCGCCACCAGCTGCCAGACGTGGTTTGCAAAACCCATCAGGGCTGTGAACAGGCAAATGGCCACGGTGGAGCGCAGCACCATGGCCTTGCGACCGAAACGGTCACCCAGCATGCCCCAGATGGGGGAGACCAGGGCCGCGAGCAGGAAATTGACCGACATCAACGCCCCGCTCCACAGCTCGATGCCCCGGGGCGTGGTGACACCCAGTTGCCTGAGATAGGCCGGCAGGATGGGGGCCATGGCGGTGAGCGCCAGGCCAATGATCCCCTGGACAGCAACCATGACGATCATGGTGCGCCGCCACGAGGGCACAGGCCCTGTTGCAGGATAGGCAGACATGATGAAACATTTAATTATACATGATACATGCCCCAGGAGCGTTGCCCAGCAGCGCCTCGGCAAGGCCGCGACGAGCTTGTGTGGATTGCGTCCTGTGGCATGATGGGAGGTTGTGTCGTATGGGTATCGTTTGATGGTTTTGATGATTCATGGAGGCTCGCTGTGATCGGCAAGATAGGGCTGGTGTTCGTGCCGCTGGCATGCGTGCTGGAGTTCACCCAGGGCCCCGGGCTGTGGCTGTTCGTGGTCTCGGCTCTGGCGCTGCTGCCGCTGGCGGGCTGGATGGGCCGGGCCACAGAAGAGCTTGCGTTGCGTGCCGGTGCCACTGTGGGGGGGCTGCTCAATGCCACCTTTGGCAATGCCGCGGAGCTCATCATTGCAGGCATTGCCCTGGGCAATGGTCAACTGGGCGTGGTCAAGGCCTCCATCACGGGCTCCATCCTCTCCAACCTGCTTTTGGTGTTCGGTCTTGCCATCTTCCTGGGTGGGATCAGGCAGGAGCGGCAGTTTTTCAACCGCGACAGCGCGGCACTCCAGGCCACCATGCTCACGCTCACCATGCTGGCGCTGCTGTTGCCGGCCTTCTTCGAGCTCACGGAAACCAGCTACTATCACGTGGATCCAAGATTGCCCAGCCATGCCTTCAGCGTGGCTACGGCCTGCGTGCTGGTGGTGGCCTATGCCGCCAACCTGGTCTTTGCTCTGCTGACCCATCGCCGGATGCTGGGTGATGCCGACGATGGACAGCATCATGAACCCAGCTGGGGCATGGGGTTTGCGGCAGGTATCCTGGTGGCGGCCACAGCCGGTGTGGCGGTGATGGCCGAGTTCCTGGTGAGCAGCCTCGATGTGGCCACCGAGGCCATGGGGCTGAGCGAGTTTTTCGTGGGCATTGTCCTGATCCCCCTGGTGGGCAACGCCGCCGAACACATGGCAGCGGTCCAGTTCGCCATGCGCGACAAGATGGATCTTGCCGTGCAGATCGCCATCGGCTCATCGCTACAGGTCGCTTTGCTGGTGGCCCCCCTGCTGGTCTTCCTCGGACTGGTGCTGGGCAAGCCCATGGATCTGGTCTTCCACAACCCGCTGGAACTGGCAGGACTGGCCGCCTCGATCATCGCCGTCAATGCGGTGGCCCGGGATGGCGAGACCCACTGGATGGAAGGGGCCATGCTGCTGGCTGTCTACCTGTTGCTGGGGAGTGCCTTCTTTTTCATCAGGACCGAAGGTTGAAGCCGTATCCTGGTTTGTGGCCAGGCGCCTTCTATAATAAAAGCCGACATCAGGGTCCGGGGTCGGCACCACAGGAGCTGGCATGAGCATTCGCGGCAAAGCCTATATCGTCGGCGCCTACGAGCATCCGCTGCGCGTTGCGCCGCACCACTCGTTGGCACAGCTCCATGCCGAGGTGGCCAAAGGAGCGCTTGCGGATGCCGGCTTGTCCAAGAACGACGTGGATGCCTACTTTTCCGCAGGCGATGCCCCGGGCATGGGGGTCATCTCCATGGCCGACTACATGGGCCTCAAGCTGTCCTGGATGGACTCCACCGAGACCGGCGGCTCGTCCTATGTAACCCATGTGGGTCATGCCGCGGCGGCCATCGCCACCGGCAAGTGCCATGTGGCGCTGATCACACTGGCCGGGCGGCCCCGGGCCGAGGGCATGCAGACCGGCACCGGCGTGCGGCCTTATTTCCTGAGCGCCCCGGAGACGGGCTTCGAGAACGTCTTTGGCATCACCGTGGTGGGCATGTATGCCATGGCCGCCCGGCGCCACATGCACGAGTATGGCACCACCAGTGCGCAGCTTGCGGCCATCAAAGTCACAGCCGCGGCTCATGCCATGCACAACCCCAACGCCATGGTGCGCAAGCTGCTCACCGTGGAGGACGTGCTGGCCTCGCCCCTGGTGAGCGATCCTTTGCATCTCATGGACTGCTGCGTGATCTCCGATGGCGGCGGGGCGCTGGTGGTGGTGAGCGAGGCGGTCAAAAAAAGCCTCAGGCGGGAAGGGGTCAAGATCCTCGGCCATGGCGAGGCGCCCAAGCATCTCATGGGCGGCCGGGTGGATCTCACCTATACAGGAGCACGCTTTTCCGGGCCGCGGGCCTTCGCAGAGGCCCGAGTCACCCCACAGGACATCGACTACGCTTCAATTTACGATTCTTTTACCATCACCGTGCTGGAAACCATCGAGGATCTGGGTTTCTGCCCCAGGGGCCAGGGCGGCCCGTTCGTGGCAGAAGGCAATCTGCGCGCGCCCCATGGCAAGCTCCCCTGGAATACCGACGGTGGCGGCCTGTGCAACAACCATCCGGCCAATAGAGGCGGCATGACCAAGGTCATCGAGGCGGTGCGCCAGGTGCGTGGCGAGGCGCACCCTGCCGTGCAGGTCAAGGACTGCCAGCTGGCGCTGGCCCACGGTACAGGTGGTTCCATCGGCACCCGCATGGGCAGTGCCACGGTCATTCTCGGCAAGGAGAACGCATGAACGAGCCTGTAGCCACGCTGCCAGCACCCATGCCGGAGATCAACCCCGAGACCAAGCCCTTCTGGGAAGCCTGCGCCCAGGGCAGGCTCTTGCTCAAGCGCTGCGAGGAATGTGGCGAGCTGCATTATTACCCAAGAGCCATCTGCCCCTTCTGCATGAGTGCTGCCACCACCTGGTTCGAGAGCAAGGGCCAGGGCAGCATCTACACCTTCACCATCACCCGCCGTGCTGGCGGGGACTATGCCAGGGCCACGCCTTTCGTGCTCGCCTACGTGACGCTGGATGAAGGCCCCACCATGCTCACCAACATCGTCACCAACAATCCAGAAGCCCTGGCCATCGGCCAGCGGGTGGCCGTGGTATTCCATGCCGCAGGCGAGGGAGCCGCCCTGCCGCGCTTCGCACCGGCCTGAGGCCAGCGCTGCGACTCCCGCCTCGGGTGATGGTCACCCAGGCGCCTGGCTGCCGCCGTGGTCGGCACGGCGCACGCCGGATGGCTCGAACAAGGGGATGCGCAGCCCGCCGTTGCGGCCCAGCCAGTCGTAGATGTCGTGGCGAAACTGGGCGATGCGGTCCTGGTGCTCGGGGGCCTCGATGAGGTTGTTGGTTTCCATGGGGTCGGCCATGTCGTAGAGCTCGTCGATGTCCCAGATGCCCAGGTAGTGCATGTAGGCATACTGGTCGGTGCGCAGGCCGAGGACAGTCGGCGTCATGGGAAAGTTCCACTCCCAGAAATATTGATAGTAGAGCCGGTCGCGCCAGGGGATGGTGGCACCGCGCAGCAAGGGCAGGAAGGACATGCCGTCCATGGTATCCGGCGGCTGGAGGCCGCAGGTCTCGAGGATGGTCTCGGCCATGTCGGTGTTCTGGACGAGCTGGGTCACCCTGGTGCCTGGGGCGATCAGTTGCGGGCAGCGGATCACCAGCGGTACCCGGGCGGACTCCTCATACATGTGCCGCTTGTCGATCAGGCCATGTTCGCCGAGGCAAAAGCCGTTGTCGCCCATGTAGATCACCATGGTGGAGTCGGCAAGCCCCATGCTTTCCAGCTGGTCCATGATCCGTCCGATGCTCTCATCGATGCCCAGCAGCGACTCGCAATATTTTCTGTAGAGGGTCTCGAAGCTCATGCCGCCATAGTAGGCATAGTCCACGCCGTGCCAACTGTTGCGCTGGGCGCGCACCCAGGCCGGCTTGCCGCGGTAATTTTCTGCCGTGTTCGCCATGGTGGGCGGATATTCCACCGGCGCATCGCCATAGACACCATCGTACCTGGGGCCGCCGGTGATGTCGTTGTTGTTGTGAGGCGCCTTGTGGGAGAGGTAGAGAAAGAAGGGCTGCTGGCTGTCTTGCCGCTGGAGCCACTGCAAGGCATACTCCGTCAGGATGTCGGTGATATAGCCCGGCACCGTGGTCACCTGGCCATCGATGTTGAGCTCGGGGTCGAAGTAGACGCCTTGGCCCTTGAAGCTCACCCAGTGGTCGAAACCACGACGCGGCTTGTCGCTGGCCTCGTCCTCGCCCATGTGCCACTTGCCGATGAAGGCGGTATGGAAACCGGCATGCTGCAGGTACTGGGGAAAGAAGATCAGATCGGGGGATTCCGGGGACTGGTTATTGACCACGCCGTGGCGGTTGGAGATCTGCCCAGTCAGGATGGTGGCCCGGCTGGGAGAGCACAATGCGGTTTGTACAAAGGCGTTTTGCACATGGGCCCCTTCTGTAGCCAGGCGGTCCATGTGCGGCGTGCGCAAAAAGCTGGGCTTGCCCAGAAACCCCATGAAGTCGTAGCGATGATCGTCGCTGAGGATGAAGACCACACTGCGTGGCTTCGTGCCGGGGATGGGTCGCAGGAACAGGTTCCGTCCATGGCCCATGCGACCGCCCACAGCGGCACCAGCCACTCCCAGACCAAGGCCCGCCAGCATGTCGCGGCGCTTGATGGTCATGGTTCCTCCTGGTCTATGTCGACGAGATGCGCTGCTCTCATTGTGCGTCTTTTTCCTCCGGAGCAACCTCGATCAAGCGGCCGCCGTTGGGCTCGGGCACGATGCGGTATTTTCCTGTTGGGGTGCTGATCACCCCCGAGAGGCTGCCCTTCTTGCTTTCCAGAACCGCCTTGCCTGTGCCCTGGGGCTCATGAATGACGCCTTCCCAGCGCTGCGCCTCGCCTGGGGCAGCTTGGGCGCCGCCTTCTTGTTCTTGCGGTGGCTGGCGCACCACCAGGTAGTTGCGGCCATCGGGCAGGTTCAAGCGCACCTTGTCGCCAAACTGCATCTGGAAGACATTGGGATTGATATAGACGCGATGACGCAGATGCGGGTCATCGTAAAACGGGGAAGGCTTGACAGGGTCGCCCTGGGACTCCAGCAGCAGTTCCGGGGCATCGTGCCGGGCACAGCCGCTGGCGATGGAAAGAACGAGACTGCCAAGGGACACCATGGCCGCGGCACGCTTGTTCACTGCATTCTCCTGCATTGGGAAACCCCGTCACCAGTATACATGCTTTTGCGCTCCGGCCATCAGGTGCAAGGCCAGCTGAACTGGCCGATGCCAGGGGCTGCGATGGTGACCTGGTCGCCAGGCTCCAGGGGGCCGACACCGGCAGGGCTGCCGGTGAAGATGAGATCCCCAGGACGCAGTTGCCAGGTGGCGCTGAGCGTGCTGATGATGGCCCAGGGGCCCTGCATCATCTCCCTGGTGCTGGCCTGTTGGCGCTGCGTGCCATTGACATGCAGCGTCATGGCGATGCCTTCATCCAGCCAGCCCCTGCGGTAGGGAGCAAACACGCCCAGGGGGGCGCTGTGTTCGAAGCTCTTGCAAGGCTCCCATGGCCAGGCTTTCCTGCGCAGCTCCATCTGCAGATCACGCAGCGTCAGATCGATGCCCAGCGTGATGGCGGCCACATGGTCTTCGGCCCGCTCAGGGCTGATATGGTGGCCTGCTGTGCCGATGGCAAGCACCAGTTCCAGCTCGTGATGCACTGCCCCCTGGTCCCTGGGCAGCAGGATGGCTTGCCCCGCCTCGACGAGGCACAGGGGTGATTTCATGAACACCAGCAGGCCATCGGGCAGGACGGCATCGATCTCCTTGATGTGCTCGACGTAGTTCTTGCCGACACAAAAGATGCGCCCGATGGGCTCCTTGCGACCGTCGTTCAGTGAAACATGCATGGTCAATGGGGTATCTCTCCTTTTTAAGCTTTGGCTTTGTGGGCTGATCGCACGTTATTCATGGGTGTTTGCTCCAGCTTCCCCAAGCCAGTCTCGGGGGCGCAGGAAGTCGCGCAGCAGTGTTTCCTGTGGGGAGCCTGGCTCGGGCTGCCACTGGTAACCCCAGCGCGCCAGCGGCGGCAGCGACATGAGGATGGACTCGGTGCGGCCACCCGACTCCAGGCCGAAGCGGGTGCCGCGGTCGTAGAGCAGGTTGAACTCCACATAGCGGCCACGCCGGTAGAGCTGGAAAAGCCGCTCCTGTTCGGTATGGGGCTCATCCCGGTGGCGCTCCACGATGGGCACGTAAGCGTCGAGGTAGGCCTGGCCCACGCCCAGGGTGAAGGTTTTACAGGTGGCAAAGTCTGGCTGGTCAAGATCGTCGAAGAAGATGCCGCCAATGCCCCGGGTCTCGCCGCGATGGCGGATGGTGAAGTATTCATCACACCAGGCCTTGTAGCTGTCATAGGCCTGGGGTCCCAGGATCTCACAGGCTGCCTTGGCCTTCCTGTGCCAGGATATGGCATCCTCGAGGCAAGGCACATAGGGAGTCAGGTCGAAGCCGCCCCCGAACCACCAGCGGCTGCCTGCCTTGCCGTGAGCCATGATGAGGCGGACGTTGGCGTGGCTGGTGGGGATGCGCGGGCTGCGGGGATGGATCACCAGCGAGACCCCCATGGCGCGAAATGGGGCACCACCCAGATCGGGGTGCCGCGCCGAGGCCGAAGTCGGCAGTATGCCGCCATGAACATCGGAAAAGTTGACGCCGGCCTGCTCGAAGAGTGCTCCTTCCGAGAGCACGCAGGTGCGCCCGCCGCCACCTGCCTCGCGCTGCCAGTCGTCCACCAGGAAACGCCTGGCGCCATCCAGCGCTTCCAGGGCCGCTGTGATGCGGGCCTGCAGCTGGCGCAGTTCCATCGCAAAGGCATCGGCCCAATCGTCTTGCCATATCATGGGTTATCTTGCTCCTGGTCTGTATGGCAGGCGGGACGCAGGACGGCACCCGTGGCCCCATGCCGGATCTGTGTTGGGGCAGGCAGGCTGCCCACCGCCCCGCCGAGGATGAACAACTCATTGTTCCTGAAAAAACGGCGCACCCGCAAGGCGCTGCGCGCCGGGGGACGCTTGCTGGGGTTGGCGCTGCTGGCCACCAGCGCCATGCCGGCACCCTCGCTGAGGGCTGCTGCGATGGGATGGGCGGTGTGCCGCACGGCCAGCGTGGCGCGACCACCGGTCAACAGTCCTGGCAGGCCGGGGCGTGCCGGCAACACCCAGGTGACAGGGCCTGGCCAGCTGTCGAGAATGACCTGGCGCATGGCATCGCGCGGCAGGATCACCAATTCCTCGAGCCAGGCCAGGCGGCTGGCGATGACGATGAAGCCCTTGTGGGCAGCACGCCCCTTGAGTTCCAGGAGCCGTTGGAGGGCAGCGGCTCGTGCGGGATCGCAGCCCAGGCCATAGACAGCTTCCGTGGGATAGGCCACCAGCCCGCCACGATGCAGCTGACGGACTGCCCGGCGCAGGCTCAGCGCGCTCACCATGGCTAGGGCGATGAGGCAACCGAGGGTTGCTGGTTGGGGTCTGCCTCTGGTGCCGGGCCCTGCACAGCTCGCGCATAGCCGCATTCCTTATTGGGGCAGACCATTTCTGTGCCGTGACGCTTGGTGGTGCGCAGCATGAGGATGGGTCCACCACATTGGGGGCATGGTTCGGCAACGGGCGGGTAGGACAGGGCGTATTTGCAGTTGGGGTAGGCGGAACACGAAAAGAAACTGCGCCCCTGGCGGCCCCGCTTGCGCACCAGCGTGCCCTTGTGGCAGCTGGGGCAGGGGATACCGCTGTCTTCTTTCTTATCGACCACCTTTTCCACATAGCGGCACTTGGGGTAGGCACTGCAACCGATGAAGGGCCCATAGCGCCCCGTGCGCTGCAGCAAGGGCGCCTTGCATTGCGGGCAGACCCGACCCTCGATGGGCTTGTTGTCCTGCTCCGCCTGCTCGCTGCCATCCATGTTGCGGGTATAGCCGCACTCGGGGTACCCGCTGCAGCCGATGAACCGCCCCCGCTTGCCTAAGCGCACCAGGAGGGGCTTGCCGCATTGCGGACAGGATTCCTCCAGGGCTTCGGTGGTGGCGTCCTTGCGACTGACATGCTCGTTGATGTCGTCCACCTGCTGCTTGAAGTTCTTCCAGAAGCGCTCGAGAACCTGCACCCAGAGCGCCTCGCCCCGGGCGATGGCGTCGAGCTGATCCTCCATGCGTGCCGTGAAAGCATAGTCCACGTAGCGCTCGAAATGCCTGCCCAGAAAACCTGCCACCACCACGCCTGTATCCGTGGGCACGAAGCGCTTGTCATTGAGCGTCACATAATCGCGGTCCTTGAGTGTACTGATGATGCTGGCATAGGTGGAAGGGCGACCGATGCCGCGTTCTTCCAGGGCCTTGACCAGGCTTGCCTCGGTATAGCGCGGCGGGGGCTCTGTGGTGTGGCGCTCGTCCTGGACGGCAAGCAGGGGCAGCCTGTCGCCCACGGCAAGTGGGGGCAGGGCTTTCATGGACTCATCGTCTGCAGCATCCTCGTCCCGGGCTTCCTGGTAGAGAGCCAGGTAACCCGGTTCCCTGAGCACAGAGCCAGTGGCCCTGAAGCCATGGGCAGGACCCGCATCCAGCTCGGCGCTGACGGTATCGTAAAGCGCCTCGCGCATCTGGCAGGCCACGGCACGCTTCCAGATGAGCTCATAGAGCCGCGCCTGATCACCGCTCAGGTGAGCGGCGATGGCCTGGGGCTCGCGTTCCACTGCGCTGGGGCGGATGGCCTCGTGGGCCTCCTGGGCGTTCTTGGACTTGGAGCGAAAGACTCTTGCCTTCTCGGGCAGGTTCCCGGCGCCGAAGCGCTTGCGAATGTATTGCCGGATGTCACTCACCGCTTCGCTGGCCAGCCGCACCGAATCGGTACGCATGTACGTGATGAGTCCCACCGGCTCGCCGCCGCCCACGGCGATCCCTTCATAGAGTTGTTGGGCCACCTGCATGGTGCGCCGCGTCGTGAAACCCAATTGCCGGGCGGCCTCCTGCTGCAACGTGGAGGTGATGAAGGGGGGTGGGGGCTGGCGACGCCGGCTCTTTTCCGTCACCTGGCTGACCACCAGGCTACCCTGGGCATCGTCGGCAATGGCCTCACAGGCGACATCGACCTGCTGCTGCTCGGCAAAGGTGAACTGTTCCACCTTGGCATCCCGGTAGCGCACCAGGCGCGCCCGGAAGTCCTGGCCGTCCTTGCGGGAATGGGCCCAGATGGTCCAATAAGGCCGAGCCACGAAGGCAGCGATCTCGGCCTCGCGCTCGGTGATCAGCCGCAGCGCCGGGCTTTGCACCCGGCCTGCGGAAAGTCCCCTGCGCACCTTGCGCCACAGCAGTGGCGAAAGATTGAAGCCCACAAGGTAGTCCAGTGCGCGCCTGGCCTGCTGAGCGTTGACCAGATTCTCCGAGATGGCCCGCGGATGCATCATGGCCTCACGAATGGCCCGCTCGGTGATCTCATGGAACACGATGCGCTGGGCTTCCTGATCGCTCAGATCACCATGCTCCTTGAGCAGCTCCAGGAGATGCCAGGCGATGGCCTCGCCTTCCCGGTCCGGGTCCGTGGCAAGAAAGAGGGTCTTGGCGCCACGCATGGCCTTGGCGATGGCCTGCATGTGGCGCTCGCTTTCTTCCTTGGCCACATAATGCAAGGCAAAGCCATGCTCCGGGTCAACGGCTCCTTCCTTGGGCAGGAGGTCGCGCACATGGCCAAAGCAGGCCAGCACCCGGTAGTCGGAACCCAGTACCTTCTGGATGGTCCGTGCCTTGGTGGGGGATTCAACGATGACAAGGTCAGTCATGGGGCCTCAATGATAGCTTGGTGGGGTCCCACCCAGCACCAGATCTTCCAGCCAGGCATAGGCTGCTTCCTGGCCAGGCATGTTGAACAGCACCATCAGCGTGACCCATTTGACCTGTTCCAGATCCACGTCGTCTGCGTCCAGGGCCATGATGCGATCAATGACGATCTCGCGATGCGTCGGCGTGAGCACGCCACTTTGTTCCAGATCCATCAGGAAACCACGACTGGCTGCATCGAGCCGCTCCAGTTCCTGGGGAGCGAAAATGCGAATGGAGCGCTGGCCGGGAGCGCGGCGGCGATCCTGATCCTCGGTCAATGCCTCGAGCCAGGCAAAGGCCTTGTCGATCTCACGCCCATGGAAACCGGCTTCTTCCAGCTCGGAGATCAGCGCTTCACGGTTGGCATCGTGACTGTCCACCGTGTAGTGATCGAAAAGATAGATCAGGACGTCTAAGACATTGGCCTTCATGGCATATTCCTCCGTTTTGGACAATACAGTCCTCCTGGAAGGACGCGGATCGCGCCTTCTAGTTCTAATACGAGCAGTTGGGTGGCCAGTTCGGAGACAGGAAGCCCCGTCCTGGCAGCAAGGACATCCATGGTGGTGCCATGGTCATCCAGAAACCGGCTGAGGCCGCCGGAGACGCTCATCGGGTTGCCTGGGCGGCCATCGTCACGATTCACCTTTGATCGCATGGGAGCAATGATCTCAACGGAAAGTTCCTCGAGAATATCACCGAGATTCTCGACCAGCTTAGCACCTTGGCGCAACAAGTGGTGGCATCCTGCGGCCATGGGGTTGTGGATGGAACCGGGAATGGCAAAGACCTCGCGACCCTGGTCGACGGCATTGTGCGCGGTGATCAAGGCACCGCTCTTCATGCCTGCCTCCACCACCAGCGTACCCAGTGTCATGCCGCTGATCAGACGATTACGCCTGGGAAAGTGCGCCTTGTGAGGGGGCGCATCGGGCAAAAACTCGCTTACAACGGCTCCATCAGCGCCGATCTGTGCAGCCAGGGCGCTGTGCTCGGGCGGATAGATGCGCCGCAATCCCGAGCCCAGGATGGCAATGGTCGGCCCGCCGGCTGCCAGGGCGCCGCGATGGGCCGCGCCATCAATGCCGCGGGCAAGGCCGCTGGTCACCACGAGACCGGCACAGGTGAGCTCTCTGGCGAAGGAGAACGCGTTTTCGAGACCAGCTGCCGTAGCCTGGCGGCAGCCCACCACGGCCAGCATGGGGCGATTCAAAAGAGCAGGGTCGCCTCGACAGAACAACACACCCGGTGGATCGGGTATGGTGCGCAGCAGCTGGGGATAATGGGCATCACCGCACAGCAGCACGTGGATGTGCTCCTGGGCGGCCTGTTGCAGCACACGCTCCGCCTGTCTCAAGGCAAGGTCTGAGTCTTTCAGGGATGCCAGGGCACGTGCCGGCGTGCCCTGGGCAGCCAGGGCCTTCACCAATCCTCCTGCACCCAGTGCCACGAGAAGGGCTACATGGGCCAAGCGCTGGTCATCCTGGCCTGCGGACATGGGAAGATGTTCAGCACCTGCCAAGCTGGCAGCCTTCAGGGCGTGGCGACACGATCCTGGAGATGGATGCTGCGCTCCGCCTCCAGAACAAGGCCATAACTCACCCGGTCGAAGGGCTTGAACACCAGGAGCAGGCCGGCGCGCTGTTCAGGCAGCTTGACCGAACGGCCTGTCACTGGGTCGCGCACCCATTGACCGCGCTGATAGATGGCCAGCAGATCACCTGCCTGGAGGCCCTGTTCCTTGCCCAGGCTGACCGAAACCACGTTGTACTGGCTGATCTCGGCGACACCCTTGTACACCGAGAGGATAAAGCCGCTCAAGGGCTTGCTGGGCGGCGCAGGGGTAAACTCCAGGGGCAGCAGGACATCTTCTGCGGGTACCAGGCGATCTCCGGGCCGCACCTCCATGCTGCTCTCGGTGAGCATGAACAGGGAAGAATCCCCGGGCTCCATGAGCTGGGCGGTGGCCACATATTCGGCCTCGAAGCCCAGCAGAGCGCCCTTGTCCGGATCCCGCAGCGGCTTGATGGAGCGCACCACATTGAATGTCTTGCGCCCCCCCAGCTTGCCTCTGGCATAGATGCGCTCGAAACGCCCACTCAAAAAGCGCCCGCTTTCCGCTGCGGAAAGGACATAGGGGGCCTCCCGGGCCTCCTTGCGCTCCAGCATATAGGGCCGGCCCAGCATGGCGGCGATATCGGCGTAGCGCATGGTGGGCTGTTTGTCGGCCTCGATGGGCTCAAGGCGCACCCGGGGCGAGAGCTTGACCACGGCCAGGCCACCCTGGGGGGCGGGCGCCATGGATCCCCTTTCCAGGGTGATCTGGGTGCTTCCCTGAGAGGTGACCAGCACCAGGCGATCACCGGGGTAGATGAGGTGTGGGTTGGCCACCTGGGGATTGACATGCCAGATCTCCGGCCACAGCCAGGGATCCTTCAGAAAGACCCTGGCGATTTTCCACAGGGTATCACCCTGTTGCACCACGTATGCTTCAGGGTGATCGGCACGCAGCACAGGGGTTGGGGAGGAGGCAACGGCCTGCCCCTGCGGGGTGCCGCCCCAGGGGCCAGACTCTGAACCTCTGTCACTGGCGGCGGTAGCATGTGCCTCGGCGGAGGCCGCCTCAGCGGTGTCGACCCCGGCCTCCTTGGCGTGGTGTGGCGCATGGGCACAACCTGCCAGCATGGATCCCATCATCATCAGGCTGCCCATAAGAACGAGGATCCTCGACACAACCCGTCTGTGCATCGGGTCTGGTGGAAAAGGATCCATTTCGGTTATCATGGGAGGAAAGAATACCATAAAGAACCGCTTTTGGTAGAAGGTTTTATGGCATGATGCGGTTCGGGCAACTTTCGGATCACTAGAGATCCACGCGGCCTCTTCGGTTGCAAGTCGCCTCCATCGGCTCATGGGGTCATCCCAACCACAAGAGGGCTGCATGGGCCCTTCTGTCATGCTGGAGCCAACAGCGGCCCCACAAACAGTTTGTGTTTGGGTGCTATAGGCTTTGGCTTATCGGTTTTTTTCAAGCAAGCACCTGCGGCAGGAACAGCGAGCAGGAGGAACATGATGATCTTACCGATCCGGGAATATCCAGACCCGGTCCTGCGCCAGCCGGCGCGTGCCGTGGCGACGGTCGACGAGGCAGTCCGGTCGCTCTCAGCCAATATGCTCGAAACCATGTATGCCGCCAGGGGCATCGGTCTTGCTGCCCCCCAGGTTGGCCATGGTCTGCGGATCATCTGCGTGGACATCTCCGCAGAAAGCAACCAGGGGCAGGTGCTCGTCAATCCCCGCATCCTGCGCAAGGAGGGTGTCCTGGAGGGCGAAGAGGGTTGCCTGTCGGTGCCGGGTCTCTTTGAGATGGTGCGCCGGGCGGCCTGGATCGAGATCCAGGCCCTGAATGACCAGGGTGAGCCCTTCATCGCTGAAGCGGAAGGATTGCTGGCGGTCTGCATCCAGCATGAACTGGATCACCTGGAGGGCGTGCTGTTCATCGACAGGCTCTCTGAACTGCGCCGCCAACGACTGAAAAAACAGCTGCTCGCCGCCCGTTCCGGAGGACAGGATGAAAAAGCCAGATCCTCCCCCCGGGGGGCGAGCAGGCGTGCCCCCATCGTGCAAAACTCCCTGCATGTCACCCAGGGCCAGAGTCACTGAACGGCTGGCCATGGCCAGCCGACGAGCGTGGTGAGGCAAGGCAAGGCGTTGCGGTGCGCCTTTGCGGGGAGTGGGGATTTCGCGCTGCCCGCCCTGCAGGCCTTGCTGCAGGCAGATCACCGGCCGGTGCTGGTGCTGACCAGGCCAGACCGGCCAGCGGGTCGGGGGCTCAAGGCCCGGGAAACCCAAATCGCCCTCATGGCAAGGCAGGCTGGGCTTGCGCTTTTGAAGCCAGCCTCATTACGCGAAACAGCGATCCAGGATGCCTTGCGGGAGGCACGCCTTGATGTGCTCATCACCGCCGCCTATGGGCTACTGCTCCCGCCCCAGGTCCTGCAGCTGCCCCGATGGGGATGCATCAACCTCCATGCCTCGCTGTTGCCCAGATGGCGGGGGGCAGCCCCCATCGCCAGGACTCTTCTGGCCGGTGATGCCGAGACGGGGGTTTCCATCTTCCAGATGGAAGAAGGGCTTGATACCGGGCCATTGCTTGCTCAGGGCCGTATAGCCGTGGCAGAACACGAGACATCTGGTTCGCTGGAAGAAAAGCTGGCCCAGCTGGCTGCTTCCTTGCTGTTGGACGTGCTCGACCGCATGGCTGCAGACACCATCACCCCCCGCCCCCAGGACAGCGCCGGGGCCTGTTATGCCGCCAAGCTCAATACTGGCGAGGCCGTGATCGACTGGCACCAGGATGCCCGCAGCATCCAGCGTCTGGTGCGCGCCATGACACCCAGGCCCCGCGCCCGCTTTTTGCTGGGCGAGCGCATGATCCTTGTTCATGAGGCCAGTCTCGTGTCCTGGCCCCAGACGGCCGCACCAGGGGCCATTGTACAGGTGGATGCCTCCTCGGTCGTGGTGGCCTGCGGCACAGATGCCCTGTGCCTGCAGACCATACAGCCTGCCGGGGGACGACCCATGTCGGCTGCGGCCTTCTGGCGCGGCCTTCGGGAGCAGCCCAGTGGTCTTATTGCCGTGAACCATGCGGAGAGGCGTTTGTCATGATGGCCAGCAGCAGCACCGGGAAGGCGGAACAATCGCCACGCCACCTGGCCGTCCTTTGGCTGCATCGGGTCTTGTGTCATGGCCAGTCATTGGCTGATTGGCAGCAAGGCGGTATGCATGAGCCACGACAGCGCGCCCAGGTCCAGCAGCTTGTCTATGGGGTATTGCGTTGGCACGGCGCCTTGCAGCACATCGTCAGCCAGTATGTGCCCGCCGCCATCCATCCCCCCCAGGCAGCGCTCGCTCTGGAATTGGGCCTCTATGAGGCGATGGTGCTGGGCACCCCCGCCTATGCCGCCGTGGCCGAGGCGGTGGAGATCGTCAAATCCATGGGGCATCCTCGCGCAGGCAGGCTGGTCAACGCCGTGCTGCGCCGCGCCCTGGAAAACCGCCCCTCCCATGAGACCTGGCTCAGGGAACAGGGCTGGCGCCACAACCATCCACCCTGGCTGATGCGCCGCTTGGAGATGGCATGGCCCGGGGAGTTGGAGGCCATTTGCCGTGCCAACGACTCACTCCCACCCCTGGTGCTGCGAGTCAACCTGCAAAGGATCACGCGGTGCGCTTTTCTGGATCATCTGGATGCCCGTGGCCTTGCGGCCGAGGCGTTGGTCTGGACCCATGCCGCCGTACGCCTGACTGACCAAGTACCCATCCAGGAGATTCCAGGTTTCGAGGCAGGCTGGTTTTCCGTACAGGACGCCTCATCCCAGCTGGGGGCTGGCTGGCTGGATCTGCACCCCGGACAGCGTGTCCTGGACGCCTGTGCCGCCCCCGGCGGCAAGACCGCAGCGCTGCTGGAACACCAGCCCGGCATCGATCTGGTGGCGGTGGATCAGGACGGCCGGCGTCTGGAACGCCTGCAGGCCAACCTGGCCCGCCTCGGCCTGACCGCCCAGGTTCACAGGGCTGCTGTCAGCGATGTGGACGCCTGGTGGGATGGGCGGCCCTTCGAACGTGTCTGGCTGGATGCACCCTGCTCGGGAACAGGCGTGATTCGCCGTCATCCGGATATCCGCTGGCTGCGCCGCAACAGTGACATCAAGACGCTGTCCGCCATCCAGCGCGATCTGCTGGAGACATGCTGCCGCCTGCTTGCGCCCGGTGGCAGGTTGTGCTATTCAACCTGCTCCATCCTGCCCGAGGAAAACGAAGGCGTGGTCGAGGGCATCATCCGGGAGCATGCGGAGCTCTCGGCTGTCCAAACCTCATTGCCATGGGGCAGGGTAACAGGCTATGGTCGCCAGTTGCTTCCCGGTGAAGGGGGAATGGATGGCTTTTATTACGCGCTGCTGGCCAGGAACAGAAAAACTTGAGGGTCAGCCGCTCATGGGGTGACTGTGGCCATGAGCAGGCGCGACATCGGGGGGGCAGGAGTGTGGCTTGCCGTTGCCCGCTGCAATGTGCTAAGGTTTTAATATTTTCCTTTATGTTCCTTTATGGAGGGCTTGTATGCCAGGTATTCGCGCACGGGAAGGAGAGTATTTCGATGTGACGCTGCGGCGCTTCAAGAGGGCTTGCGAAAAGGCTGGTGTGCTGACTGAGTTGCGGCGGCGTGAATACTACGAAAAGCCCACCCAGGAGCGCAAACGCAAACGGGCAGCAGCCATCAAGCGCTTTGCCAAGCGCATGCAACGCACCGATGGCCGCCGCGGAAGCTGAGGACATCCGGCCGTAAGGCCGGGTTGATCGGGGCGGACATATGGCGGGGCGCCTGCCAGAGGCATGGCTTCGAGATCTGCTGGAACGCGTCGATCTGGCCGAGGTGGTCGGCAGACGGGTGATGCTGCGGCGCAGCGGGAAGAACCTGGTGGGGTTGTGTCCTTTCCATGAGGAAAAAACGCCATCGTTTTCCGTGAATCGGGAAAAGGGATTCTATTACTGCTTCGGCTGCCAGGCCAACGGCACGGCCATCGGCTTTTTGATGGCTCATGAGAGGCTGCCCTTCCGGGAGGCGGTTGGCCTACTGGCCGAGGAAGTGGGACTGGAGCTGCCAGCGCAGGAACACGATGAACAGCGCGAACAACAGCAGGCGCAGACCAGGATGTTACGCGAGCTGCTGCAGCGCGCTGCGGCTTGGTTCCAGGCTCAACTGGCCCGCAGCCAAGAGGCGCGGCACTATGTGCAGCAACGCGCCTTGCCCATGACCCAGCTTGGATCCTTCTGCCTGGGTTTTGCCCCGGAAAGCGGGGGCTTGGTCCGCCATTTGCAAGGAGAGGGCTTTGCAGCCGGGCGGCTGGTGGAGGCAGGTCTGGCGAGGCAAGGCAGTGATGGTCGCCTGTATGATCTGTTTCGGGGCCGGCTGATGTATCCCATCCATGATGAGCGCGGTCGACTGGTGGGTTTCGGTGGTCGGGTGCTGGACAGTATGGGTCAGGCAACACAACCCAAATACCTCAACACCCCGGAGACCGCCTTGTTCCACAAGGGGCAATGCCTCTATGGGCTGCACCAGGCGCGCGGCGCTAAACGCCTGGTGCTGGTGGAAGGCTATATGGATGTGCTGGCCCTTGCGGGTCGTGGCTTTGCAGGTGCCGTGGCCCCCCTGGGCACAGCCCTGGGGCCCGGGCAGGCCAGCCTGCTGAGCCGTTATGCCAGCGAGCTTGTGCTGTGTTTCGATGGTGATGAGGCTGGCAGGCGGGCGGCGCGGCGCGCTGCCCTGGTCCTGGCACCCCATCTCGGCGAGCGCCGGCGCATCGACGTGGTCCTGCTACCGCCCGGGGATGATCCGGATAGCTTGGTATGCCGCGATGGCCTGTCCGCCTTCGAGGCCTGTCTGGCGGCTCAGGTGCCCCTGGCCGATTATCTGCTCGAGGCCATCCAGGAAGAGGCATCATCAGGCGGGATTGCCGGTGGGGTCCAGCAACTGCGTGCCGCCAAACCATTCGTGCAAGCGCTGCGGGACGAGGAGACCAAGGCGGTCTTGATCGCCGCCCTGGCAAAGCGCACGGGCCTGTCAGCCGAACGCGTGGAGCGTGTGCTCCAGGGCCGCGAGGAAACCGTCCGGCAAGTCAATGACCAAGCCAAGGACAATGGGCGGCGACACGACGCCATCCGGGATCTGCGGGTCTTGAGTCTCGCCGAGCGAGCCATCGCCCTGTTGCTGATGGAACCCGGTCTGGCTGTGGAGATGCCCGCCCAGGGATTACCCCTGGATCAGGATGGGGTTCATGGCGTGCTGCGGCGCATGCTGGAACTTATAGAGCAAAATCCCCATCATACCACAGCTACCTTACTGGAAATCATGAGGATCGAGCCGACTTTCCAGGCATGCGGATATCTCCACATGGCCGCAGGGGATATGCCACCTGCCATCCGTCGTTCGGAATGGCAGGCTATACGCAAGCGCCTGCAGGAAGACGGCAGGCAGCGCCACATCGATATGCTCATGAACAAGATGCGCCGCGATGAACTCGATCAGCAGGAAATGGGTGTGCTCCATGAGCTGCTGAGACGTGGCGCGGCTCCTGAGGAGCATACCGTGGGTCGCCAGGGTGCAAGCAGTACCCCGGGCGGCCATGTTCACAAGGTCACAGAGGGTGGAGAGCAATAATGAATGATGATCGCAGGGCATTGCTGCGTTATCTGATCGGCAAGGGCAAGCAACAGGGGTTTCTGACCTACGCCGAGGTGAACGATTTTCTGGTGGATGACATCAGTGATCCCGAGCAGATCGACGATGTCATTGCCATGATCAGCGACATGGGCATTGCCGTGCATGAAGACATGCCCAATGACGAGATACTGCTGATGCGTGGCCAGGTGGTGGAGGACGAGGACAGCGCCGATGATGCCGTGGCGGCCTTCGTCATGGATTTCGAGGCCGAGTTGGGACGAACCAGGGACCCGGTGCGCATGTACATGCGCGAGATGGGTAGCGTGGGTTTGCTGGATCGTGCCGGGGAGATCCAGCTTGCCAAAAGGATCGAGGAAGGTCAGATGCAAGCACTGCGCGCCGTAGCGCACTTCCCCCCCGCCGTCGAGGTCTTTCTGGCCGAGATGGACCGGGTCAATCGCGGCGCGGCCAAATTGGGCGATGTGGTGGTCGGATTCCTGGGCGGTGCGGATGATGAAGCAGCGCTGCCCGAAGCCGTAGCACAGGATCAGCTCGACGAAGAACCCGTGGACAAGACAGAGGACGAAAACCAGGAAACCGGACCGGACCCCAGGGAAGTGCAGTGGCGCCAAAAGGCTCTGGAAAAAGCCTTTGCAGAAGGCGTGGAACTGTTATGGACCAAGCATGCCGCAGCCGCCAGACCCCATTTCGAGGCGGTAGGCGAGCTGTTGGCCCAGTTCAAGCTGACTCCCCGGGTTTGGCATATGGTCATGGGCAAGCTGGATCAGGCCATCGAGGAGGTGCGCCTGCGGGAGCGTGAGCTGGCAGGCGTGCTGCTGAACGATGTGGGCATGCCCCGGGAAGAGGCCTCTCGCCTGATCCAGGGTCGCGAGGCGGATTCGAGCTGGCTGGGAAAGACCATCTTTTCCTCAAAGGAATACGCCAAGAACTTGCTGGCCCACGAGGAAACCATCGTGGCCATACAGGCTGCCCTGCGCGACATCGAGGTGCGCTTTGGCATGAACATTGCCGTGCTCAAGGAGATCCATCGGCAAAAAAGCAAGGGCATGGCCCGGGCACAACGGGCCAAGAAGGACATGATCGAGGCCAACCTGCGCCTGGTGATCTCCATTGCCAAGCGCTATGCCAACCGCGGCCTGCAATTCCTGGATCTGATCCAGGAGGGCAACATCGGCCTGATGAAAGCGGTTGACAAGTTCGAGTACCGCCGCAAGTTCAAGTTCTCCACCTACGCCACATGGTGGATACGCCAGGCGATCACCCGTTCCATTGCAGATCAGGCGAGGACCATCCGCATCCCGGTGCACATGATCGAGACCATCAACAAGCTCAATCGGATCACCAGACAGATGGTGCAGGAGATGGGCCGGGAGCCCACGCCAGAAGAGCTGGCCGAGCGCATGGAGATGAGCGAGGATCGCGTACGCCGCGTGCTCAAGGTCTCCCGGGAACCCATCTCCATGGAGACACCGGTTGGCGACGATGAAGACTCCCATCTTGGCGATTTCCTGGAAGACGGCAACTCGGTTTCGCCCATGGAAGCCGCCACCACAGCCGGGCTGCGGGAGGCCACAGAAGAGGTGCTTGCCACCCTGAGCGGGCGTGAGGCCAAGGTGTTACGCATGCGCCTGGGCATCGATATGGACACAGACCACACCCTGGAAGAGGTGGGCAAGGAATTCGATGTCACCAGGGAACGGATCCGCCAGATCGAGGCCAAGGCATTGCGCAAGCTGCGTCATCCGAGCCGCTCTGAAAAGAAACTGCGCTCCTTTCTGGAGTAATCCCCAGCAAGCTCGGAGCGGGCCGTTAGCTCAGTCGGTCAGAGCTGTCCACTCATAATGGATAGGTCGCAGGTTCGAGCCCTGCACGGCCCACCAATCACAGCACACCCCGGCAGCGGGGCGCTGCTGCCAGTGCTGCTGGGGTCCAAAACGCCTTTTACGGTGTGTGGCAGGAAACCGGCTTTACCCACTACACTATGAGTCGAACCCCGGGCGCTTCTCGCCAATAACCCCATGTCTGATGACAGGTGCGGCAGTGAGCCGGTCAACACCCCATCGTCATTCATGGAGCCAAACAGCCAGAAGCAGGAGGAAGCCTCATGACCCAGATGAAAGCAGCGGTGTTTATGGAGCCGGGACGAATCGTCCTGCAGGAAAAGCCCATCCCCAAAGCAGGGCCCACTGACGCGCTCCTGCGCGTCACGACCACGACGATCTGTGGCACCGATGTGCATATCCTCAAGGGCGAATACCCAGTCGCGCGCGGACTGACCATCGGTCACGAACCTGTGGGCGTCGTTCAAGAGCTTGGGTCGGCTGTTCGTGGCTACAAGGTCGGACAACGCGTGATCGCTGGCGCCATTACGCCTTGCGGTCAATGCCATACCTGCCTTGCTGGCCACACCGCTCAGTGCGGCGGCAAACCCATCGGTGGCTGGAGGCTCGGCAACACAATCGACGGCTGCCAAGCCGAATACGTCCTGGTTCCTGACGCCCAAGCCAATCTTGCACCGATCCCAGACGATTTGACCGATGAACAGGTCCTGATGTGCCCTGACATCATGAGCACCGGCTTCGGCGGCTCGGAAAGCGGCCAGATCAGTATCGGTGATACGGTTGCTGTATTCTCGCAAGGGCCGATCGGGTTGTGCGCCACGGTGGGCGCCAGGTTGAAAGGTGCTGCGCGCATTATCACCGTCGATCATATCCCCGAGCGCATGGCCATGGCCAAACGTCTCGGGGCCGATATCGTGCTCGATTACGCCGCCGTCGATCCTGTGCAGGAAATCCTGAGGATCACCGATGGGACGGGCGTCGATGTGGCCATCGAAGCGCTGGGCACGCAGCAGACGTTCGAGAGCTGCCTGCGCGTGCTCAAGCCGGGTGGCGTGTTATCGAGTCTTGGGGTGTACTCTGGCAAGCTGTCAATGCCTGTGGATGCGTTTGCAGCCGGTCTCGGCGATCACAGGATCGTCACGACGCTCTGCCCCGGCGGCAAGGAGCGCATGCGGAGGTTACTGGCGGTCATCAGCTCGGGTCGTGTCGACCTGAAGCCGCTGGTTACCCATCGCTTCAAGCTGGATCAGATCGAACAAGCCTACGATCTATTCTCGCATCAGCGCAATGGCGTCCTGAAAGTCGCGATTACACCCTAGCGGTGCCCCGGGTACGCACGCATAACAAAGCATCATCGAAACATTTCGGGTTGGCGCACACCAGCATGCCTGCTGGCCGATGGCATGGGAGCAGGGGCGATCAAGAACCATTGACTGTCTACCGTTCACTGGGTTGCCAGTCATGACCCCATGATCTGCCGGGAAGAGGAGCTGTCAACAGCCCGTGCCCACTTTGCCCCTCGGTTGGCCCACCCATCGCTCCGCACCCCAGGCAGGATGGCGCTGCCAGGGTGCAGCACGGCCATCACAGGTTGACCAACTGGTGCGTGGCGGTGGGTTGACGCAGAAAATTTTCTGTCAGCAGATCGGAGATGGCCCACAGGGTCTGACGCAGGCGCTGGCTCAACGTCTCGAACTGGGTAGGCTGCAGCAGCGCTGTGCTGCGTTGTGCGGCCAATGCTTGCTGGGCCTGGAGCAGCAAGGCCTGGGCGGCGGCCACGTGGGTGGTGTCTTGCAAGGCGCGACCCAACATGTCGAGATCCTGTTCCAGATTGGCCAGGAGATGAGCCATGGATGAGGGATTGCGCAGCTCCAGAAGCATCAAGGAGATGATGCCTTCCTTGCCATCCACCCGATAACCGATGCTGCGATATTGATTGGGATTGATCCCAGAAACCACATAGAGACTCTCCACAAGGTCGTCGTTTTCCTGCTCTGTTGCAGAAGACAGGGCCGCATGCAGCAGCAGCAGCAATTGCAAGGCACTCTCCAGATGCTGCCCGAGATGCAAGAAACAATGGGCTGGATCCACCTGCATGCCTTCTGCGGCCAGGGTGCGAATGGCAATGATTTTGGTAAAGACCTGTTCTGCGGCATGACGCAGGCCATAATGGCCCAGGCCATGCTCCAGATCGCTTTCCAGTTGGTGCAGCAACCTCCAGGACCAATCATCGAGACGTTTGCGCACTGCCCGGGCGGTCCGGGTGACGGATGACAGATTGCCGCGCAGGCTCTCCAGGGAAAAACCGGCCACCTGATCATTGATGATCACGAAGGGATCCACCCCTGGAGACCAGTGGGGCATGGGCCGGTTAGGGCACAGCATGGGCAGCAACGCGTTCAAGACCACATCGCTTTGCGCCCTGATCACCTCGGTGAAGCGGGCCAGCATCTCATGCAGGCAGCGGCACTGCATCTCGGCACGGACCAAGTAGCGGGCCATCCAGAACAGGTTATCGGCCACCCGCCGCGACAAGGGGCCTTCCTGGTGAGGGAAGGGCCAGGGACGGCGCAACACCGAGGCCACGTCGGTATCCCGCACCTGTTCCGAAGAAAGCACCCAGACATCCTTGGTGATGCCACCCAAGCGCAAGGTATGTTCGTATGACGCATCCGGCGCCACAACGATGCCCAGGGCTCCTGGCATGACATAAAACGTGTGGTGTTCATCGGCCACGGCAAAGGTACGCAGACCAAACGGCTGGGGGGACAGACCCTCTGCGGCCAAAGAGGGGGCGGTGGCCCAAGGCACAGGCGCGTGGGCCACAAAAAGGCCGGGGCGACTGTCCAGTAAGGCCTTGGCCTTTTTCCAGGAGGTCTCACTGCTTTCAGGATGCCACAGCAGGGTGCCATCCACATGACGGATGACCCAACCATCCCGATGGCGCAGCACATGGGTCCGTTGCCTGGAATCCCCAAGCCATAGTGTTGGCATGCAAGGCAGTTGCAGGCTCGTACCCAAAAAGAACTGGGCAAGCTGCTCCAGAAAAGGAAACAAACCCAGGTTTTCTGCCACCCCGGCCCCTGGCGTATTGCTGAGTGCCACTGTACCCAGGCGCACCGCATGCAGCAGACCAGGGGTACCTTGGATGGCGTGACGCCCCAGCTCCAGGGGATCGCAGGCGATGTCCTGATTGCGGCGCACGAGCACATGCACAGGCTCTGTGCCCGAGACGGTACGCAGCTGTACCTTGCCATCGGTGACCCTGAGATCGCTGCCATCGATCAGGGGATAGCCCAGATAATGGGCCAGGTAGGCATCTTCCGGATAACTGCTGCTGCTGGTACCAGCAGAAAGCATGGCGATGGCCGGCGTTTCGGCCTCCAGCGTTTCTCCCAAGCGCAGCAAGGTATTGCGCAGCATCTGAAAAAACAGGCGCAGGCGGTGGGGATGAGCCTCGCGAAACAGGCTGGGCAAGGCCCGCGCCAAAACAACCCGTGCCTCCAGGGCATAACCCATGCCCAACGGGTTTTGCAGGTGATCGGCACTGACCAGCCATTGGCCATGGCTGTCCCGGGAAAGATCGGCCCCATAGAGCGTGAGGATGGGCTCGCGGCCCAGTGTGGTACAGGGGCGCAGAAAACCGGGGTGGCCAAGGACCACCTCGGGAGGCAGCATCCTTTTGTTGAGGACCCGTTGTGGTCCATACAAATCGGCGAGCAGCGCCTTGAATAGTTCAGCACGCTGGATCAAACCCGTTTCCAGCTGTCGCCAGGAAACACTGTCGAAAAGAATGGGGACGGGGTCCAGGCCCAATGGCCGTTCGGCCATATTGCCTTCCTCGAGACGATAGCTGATGCCTTGCGCCTGGATGATGTCCTGGATGGACGCGCTGCGTCTGTGCAGATTGTCGAGGCCCAGGGCGTGGAGGGCCTGGATCAGGTACTGCCAATGCGCAGCAATGGTGCCATCTTTGGTCAGCAACTCATCATAGGTTTGCTGAGCCTTGTAGCCCTGCAAAAGGGGCCAGCCTCCCAGGCCTGCGCCTGGCAGGGCGCCAGAAGAACCATGGCCATTGTCGGTGGCACCCATCATCATCAGGGTGGGATCGACAAAGCAGTGGTCAGGAAGAAGGTGGAGGAAGCGCTTCCAGGGTGACACCCAGCGCCTGCATCAGGGCCGCCGGATCATCTTTCCATTGCTCGCCTTGGGCCTGCAGGGCACCCATGCGCACCGGCTCGCTTGGATGGGCCGCAAGCCTCAGGGTACCCGGGTGCTCCAGAAACGAACTGATAGCCATCAGGGCATTGCCCATAAAAGCACCCCCCTGAGACTGATTGCTCATCATGGCCAGGCCTAAGGCACCCTTGAAGCTGTCGCGGATCACCTGGGGCGTTGTGTGCTGTTGCTCACCGAGCAGGCGCAGCACGCGATCGACCAAAGAGTGGTCGGTGTAGGTCAGGGAAGCGCTATCCAGCCTGGAGTTGGCAGCAGCCTGAGAGAGCAATGTAGTGGGCTTGAGGAGACCTATGTTCTTGTTCTGCTGAAAGAACACAGGGTCGAGATCACTCATGGCGATTTGCAGTTGCACACCAAAAAGCTTGGCAGAGTGGAGGGAAAAATCATCCAGCAGGAAACGACGCGACTTCTCGTCGTACCGATAACGCAAGGTAGCATCCAGGGGAAGAGAGCCCTTTCCCAGGACATCGGCAAAAGCGGGGCTTGTGGCCAGGAAAGCAGCCGGGAGCCCCTTTTGGGACTTGACGGTTTCGGGCGACTGCTGCGCATTCACCCCAGGCACGGGCACGTCGAGCAGGGGCACCACGATCCCTTCCATGGTCGCATCCGCGAAATATGGGTTGGGATGAGCCGTGTCATATTGCCTGATGAGCATCCGCCTGGCATGCACCGCGGAACCATCGCTGCCGGTGATCGTCACCTGGTCGATCACCAGGGCATCGTGTTCCCGTTTGGCTGCCTTGTCATCGAAAGCAACCCCATTATGTCGCAGTTGGGAAAGGATTTTCCGATCCTGTTCGGAGAGTTGACCCTGGCCACAGGCCGTCAGGGCAAAGCTGAGGCCGACTGCCAGCAGACAGCACGCCCAGTGCCTCAATCTGACAGCAGGGCGGTACGGCGCGATATGGGAATCAGTGTGGTACATCTTTCCAGACCTCTTTCTTGAGCAGGATGGCCAGGATCAGCATGGCGCCGAGAAAGATCAGCACCCACACACCCAACCGGGGTCGCTTCAATCCCGCGGGCTCGGCAAGGTAGCTCATGTAAGCCACGAGATCGCGCACCGCCCTGTCATAGGCCGCTGCATCCAGCAGCCCTGGGCTGATCTGCTCGTAGCGCTCCTGACCTTTGCCGTCAGCAGGCACGCGGCGCTTGAGCCCCTCCAGGTTCACCAGGACATGGGGCATGGCCACGTCGGGAAACACGGCGTTGTTGACGCCGAAGGGACGCTTGTCGTCCTGGTAGAAGCCCTTGAGGTAATTGTAGAGCCATGCCTTGCCCCGATAGCGGGCGGTCAGCGTCAGATCCGGCGGGGGCTTGCCGAACCAGGCGGCGGCGTCCTGGGGCCGCAAGGCCACCTGCATGGTGTCGCCCGGTTTGTTGGTGGTGAACATGAGGTTGGCCTTGAGCTGCTCGGTGGGAATACCCAGATCCTCGCCCATGCGCTGGTAGCGCGCGAAATGGGCCGAATGGCAGCTCAGGCAGTAGTTGTGGAACAGCCGCGCGCCACGCTGCAGGACTGTCTTGTTGTGCGTATCGATGCGCGGGGCGCTCAGATGCGCTTCCTGGGCCGTTGCCAGACCAGAACCCAGCAGACAGCCCATCATCAGCATCCAGCCGGCCCTCATGTGAGGCTCTCCGGCACGGGCTTGCTGGGATCCAGCCTGGTGTAGATGGGCATGAGCAGGAAGAAGCCAAAATAGAGCACCGCCAAGATGCGCGCTGCCATCAGGGGGGCGATGGGCAGCCCCAGCACCGAGTCGGTGGTAACCGGCTGCGTGCCCAGATAACCAAGCCCCAGGAAGCTCAGCACGAACACCGCAAGAGCAGACTTGTAGATCCAGCCCCGGTAACGGATGGAAAGTACCTTGCCTCGATCCAGCCATGGCAGGAAGAAGAAACTCATCACCGCAAGCCCCATGAGAATAACACCGAACAGTTTGTTGGGAACGGCGCGTAGGATGGCATAAAACGGGGTGAAATACCATACAGGAGCGATCTCGGGCGGCGTGAGCAAAGGATCGGCCGGCGTGAAATTGGCGTGCTCCAGGAACAGGCCGCCGAAGGTGGGTTCAAAGAAGATCACCGCCGCAACCAACATCAGAAAGACCACCGCACCCACGATGTCCTTGACGGTGTAATAGGGATGGAAGGGCACCCCTTCGATGGGATGACCATCAGCGCCCAGTTTTTTCTTGATGTCGATGCCGTCTGGATTGTTGGAGCCCACCTCGTGCAGGGCCAGGAGGTGCAATACCACCAGCCCCAGCAGCGCCAGCGGCAGGCCGATGACATGCAGGGCAAAGAAACGGTTCAGCGTGACATCCGAGACCACATAGTCGCCCCGGATCCATTGGGCCAGCCCTTCCCCAACCACGGGCACCGCCCCAAAGAGCGAGATGATGACCTGGGCCCCCCAGAATGACATGTTGCCCCAGGGCAACAGGTACCCCATGAAGGCTTCGGCCATGAGGCACAGGTAGATGCCCATGCCCACGAGCCATACCAGTTCCCTGGGTTTGCGGTAGGAACCGTAGAGCAGGCCGCGGAACATGTGCAGGTAGATCACCACGAAAAAGGCAGAGGCCCCCGTGGAGTGCATGTAGCGGATCAGCCAGCCCCAGGAGACGTCGCGCATGATGTATTCGATGGAGGCAAACGCTTCGGTGGCGCTGGGCTTGTAGTTCATGGTCAGGAAAATGCCCGTGACGATCTGATTGACCAGCACCAGCAGGGCCAGGCTGCCGAAGTAATACCAGAAGTTGAAGTTCCTGGGCGCATAGTATTCGCTGACATGCTCCCGCCATGTCTTGGTAAGCGGAAAGCGGCTATCGACCCAGGCCAGAAGCCCGGCTGCCGCCTCACTGAGGGGAGGCTTCTTGACGATTCGGCTGGACTTGATCTGGCTCATGCGGTTTTTTCCTGTTCATCGTCGCCTATGATCAGCGTGGTGGCCCCAGCATAGCGGTAGGGTGGAATGACCAGGTTCAATGGCGCAGGCACGCCCTGGTACACCCGTCCCGCCAGATCGAACTTGGAGCCATGACAGGGACAAAAAAACCCTCCCTGCCAATGGGGATGGATCTCCGGGGCGGGATGCTGGGGCTTGAACATGGGTGAGCAGCCCAGATGGGTACAGATGCCCACCGCGACGAAAATATCCTTGTGGTCCGAGCGTGCCCGCTCCTCGTTGGCGGCATAGGGAGGCTGCTGGTCGGCGCTGGATTTCGGGTCGCGCAGATAGGAATCGTTTTGCTTGAGGGTTTCCAGCATGTCCGGGGTACGCTTGAGCACCCAGACCGGCTTGCCACGCCATTCATAGGTCCTGAGCTCGCCGGGCTGCAGCGTGCTGATGTCCGTCTCCACGGGCGCTCCCAGCGCTTCAGCCTTGGCGCTGGTGCGCATGGAGGCCAGAAAGGGCCATGCCGCCGCCACGGCACCTGTTCCAGCCATAGCGCCCATGGCCGTCCCCAGGAGCCGGCGACGTGCCGCGTCCACATCCAGGCTGGAGCCCGGACCTGATATCGTTTCATCGTTCATAAGCTCACCTCATGCCTCGATCCCTGCTTCTGCCGCCGTGCAGTCCTGGTTCCTGTGTACAGCTTTCCAGCTTTACAGCTGACCCAGCGCAGCCCTCCCTTGCGCCATTCTAGCGCCAAGACACAGACAGTGCCAGTCTGTCAGGGAATCCCCATGCGGGCCAACAGGGCTCGGGCCGCCTGGCCAGCCTGTCCCTCCGACTGGGCAGCCACCTTGAGATGGCCAATCGCTGCTGCGTCATGGCCATCCTGCAGAGCCAGGCGCCCCAGCAGGTAATGGGCTTCTGCCGTAGGCAGGATGTCCAGACTCTCCTGGAGATAGCGCCTGGCGCTGGCGGGCTTCCTGGCCTTGAGGGCCGCAAGCCCTGCCGAGAAGGGGGGCAGGAAATACTGCCTGTTGAGCGTTGTGGCCTTTGTGTACCACTCAAGGGCTGTGTCGTAATCCTGCCGGGCCATGGCGATATCCCCCAGCGTCAGGGGAAACAGCGCCTCGCCTGGCAGGGCGGCTGCGGCCTGGGTTGCGAGCCGCTGGGCCTGGGCGTAGTCTTTTTCCTTCAAATGGCGCAGTGCCTGGGTGTGGAGGTCGTAGGCGGGCTTGGCGCGAAACAGGGCAGCCAGGTGGTCCTGATAGCGCTGCCTTTCCCGGGTGCCACCCGCCCCGATCTTCCCAAGCAGGGCCCGGTTGGCACGGACCCGTGCCTCGGAGGGGGGGTGGGATTGGAACAAGGCATCCAGCACACCGGACTCATGACCCTGGGAGAGCCGCACGAAGGTTTCCTGGAGATCCACGGCGGCTGTGGGATCATAGCCGGCACGCCGCATATAGATCATGCCGTAATGGTCGGCCTCGCTTTCCTGGGAGCGACTGTAGCTCTGCATGACCAATTGACTGCCCAGATTGGCGCCCAGGTTGTACAGCGGGCTGTACAGGCTATTCTGCATCATGGAGGAGAGCACCCCAAGCCCCAGTTGCAGGACCGTACCGCGCTGCATGGCCTGGGCACTATGGCCGGCTGCAGCATGGACGATCTCATGCCCCAGCACGGCGGCCAATTCCGCCTCGTCATCGAGCTCGGTCAATAAGGCGCGGTGCACGGCGATCTTGCCCCCGGGCAGCGCCCAGGCATTGGCTTCATCGCTGTCCACCACCACAAACTCATATGGCAGATCGGGCCGGTCGCTGACCGCCGCAAGCCTGCGGCCCACCTCGGCCACATAACGGGTCACCTCGGGAAAAAGCACCATGGGGCCACCCTGGAGCTGTTGGGTAGGGGCAAAGTTTTCCTGACCCAGACCAATCTCCTCCTGGGGCGAGATGAGGCGCATTTCCCGATGGCCTGTCACCGGATTGGTGACGCAGCCGCCGCACACCACCATCAGCAGGGCTGCCCAGCCCAGTGGCAGCCTAGTCGTGACGGCCTTGGCCTTCATGGAGGAACTGTGCTGTCAGTTCGGCCAGGCGCCGCGCCGGACCCGCGTCCTCGTAGATGGGGTCGCCCTGTTCGTCGAGCGCTGCCACCTTGTCTCCCTGGACATAAGGCAGCTGACTTTCCAGTTCGTCGAGGGCGGCGCTGACAAGCTGGGTAATGATGTCTTCCTCGCTGGCCGGCGCATACATGGTGGCAAGGGCCTTGATACGGGCAGCATCATACAGTGGTATGGTCATGGTGTATGTCTTTGTCTTGCGCTGCAGCTGACCCTGGCGTTCCCAGATCTCGAGGAGTTTTTTGATGGACATGGCACAACTGGTCCTGTAGGTTGATCATGCAATTGATAACGCAACGTTGGGGGAAGCCTGCCCCATGGGGCCTATCGCCCAAGGCGGTATCATATAATGCCATGAGTTAGGTGTGGAAGAAGAAAGAAGTGGAACAAGGACATGGGGCACATCGCCCGGCAAGCCGCTGACCACAGGCTCGAGGCCGCGCGTCGCGCCATGGCTCACGTGGCACATGTGGTGCTGGGCAAGGACCATGAGATCACGCTGGCCTTCACCTGCCTTTTTGCCAAGGGCCACCTGCTCATCGAGGACATTCCGGGGGTCGGCAAGACCACCCTGGCCCGGGCCATGGCCCGGGCTGTGGGTCTGGATTTTGCCCGGGTGCAATGCACCGCTGATCTCCTGCCCAGCGACATACTGGGTGCTTCCGTCTATCTGCGGGATCAGGAACGGTTTGTCTTTCATCCAGGAGCCGTCTTTTCCCAGGTGGTGCTGGTGGACGAGATCAGCCGGGCCGGCCCCAAGACCCAGAGTGCCCTGCTGGAAGCCATGGAAGAGCACCAGGTCACCGTGGATGGGGTGAGTCATCCCTTGCCACAACCCTTTTTCGTGATCGCCACCCAAAATCCCATAGAACAGCTGGGCACCTACCCCATGCCGGAATCCCAGTTGGATCGTTTTCTGATGCGCATGCACGTGGGCTATCCGGATCGGCGGGTGGAGCATCAATTGCTGGAGCGCAATGGTAGTCAGGCTTCGCTTGACGACCTGGAGGCCGCCCTGGACGAGCGCATGGTGCTGACCATCCAAGAAGATGTGGGGGCGGTGTATGCGGCCTCGCCCGTGATCGACTATATCCTGGCCCTGGTGACGGCCACCAGGGAGAGTGGTGTTTTTCGCCTTGGGCTCTCACCCCGGGCCGGACTGGCGCTGCTGCGCTGCGCGCGCGCCTGGGCATGGCTTGCAGGGCGCTCCCATGTGTTGCCCGAGGATATACAGGCGGTCTTCGAGCCAGTGGCAGCCCATCGCCTGGTCACCACAGGAGGGCAAGGCATGGCCATCCAGGAACTGCTGCACAGCGTGCCCGTGCGCTGAGCCATGGTCCGGCAGAAGAGGCCATCGGCCATGGATCGCCTGGAAGCCCGTTTCCAGCGCTGGGCCTTGCGCCGGACAGCCCAGCCGGTCACCAGGAGGATGCTGGGTTGGCGCAACCTCTATATCCTGCCCACCTGGTTCGGTATGGTGTTTGCCTTGTTGCTGGCCGTTTTGCTCCTGGCTGCACTCAACTATGGCGCCAATATGCTCTTTGTCATGACATTTTGGCTGGGCGCCTTCTTTCTGCTGGCTATGCATCGCACCCATCGCAATCTTCTGGGGCTGGAGATGGCCATCCAGGTGCCGCAGGAGGTGTTCTGTGGCGAGACGCTGCAATGGCCAGTGGTACTGAGCCATGAATCAGCCAGACCGCGGTACAGCATCGACCTGGGATGGACCCGCCGACCCCTGGTGGCGACCCATCTTGAAACGCGCAGCGGGAGGGTCTTGCTGCCCCTGCAGACCTCCCATCGGGGGTTGCTGGCCTGTCCCCCTGCGGTGATCAGCAGCACCCATCCCTTCGGTTTGTTCCGGGTCTGGGCTTATGTCTCACTGGCACAACAGGCGGTGGTGTATCCCCGCCCCATCGTCTGTCCAATGCGGCAGTGGGCCACCGCCATGAACGACCAGGAAGGCCTCTTGACTGCCGCAACCGTGTCTGGCAATGAGCTGGAGGGGGTGCGACCCTATCAGCGGGGTGATGCCAGGGGGCGCATTGCCTGGAAGCGTTCGGCGGGACGCGAGGCACTGGTCAGCAAGATGATGGGTGGCGGTGAGGCTGCCGGAACGGTGATTCTGTCCCTGGAAGCGTTACCGATGGCTGATCTGGAAACCAGGCTCTCCTGGCTGTGCGCTATGGTGCTCTCCTGTGAGGAACAGGGCATGGACTATGCCTTGCTCCTGGGCAAAACATCCATTGCCCCAGGCTCCGGGGTGCGCCATTGCCGGGAATGCCTGCTGGCTCTGGCGTGCTTTCGGCCATGACCATCCCGGCGACCCCTATCTGGGATCCGTCACGCCCTACTGCCGGGCGGGTCACCACGACCTGGTTATGGCGGAGCATGTTGGTGCTGGTCTTGCTGGCTCAGTTGTCCCATCTGGGTCAGGCCCCACTGTGGCTGATCGGGGCTGCGGCGGCGGCGGTGCTCTGGCGGCTTGCGGCCACTGCATTGCCCTGGCCGGTGCCAAGACGCTGGTTTGTCGCTCTTCTGGCCGCAGGAATCGTGGCTGGCCTTCGTATCCAGGTAGGCCAGTGGTTCAGCCAGGAGTTCGGGACCGGACTGCTGGTAGCCGCCTCGGGACTGAAGGCCGCAGAGAGTGTCGGCCGCCGCGACTTGCTGGTGCTGGTGGTGGTGGTGTACCTGATGCTGGCAGCGGTCTTCATCAACAATGAGGCGTTGCCCATGGCGGTGCTGGTGCTGGGGCTTGCCTGCCTCGATACGATCATGCTGGTGCAACTGCAGCAGCATCCCTCCTTGCTGCCATGGCCAACCTGCGCACGGATAGCGCTGGTGACGCTGGCCCAGGCGGTTCCTGTGGCACTGATCTGCTTCATCCTGTTCCCCAGGTTGCCAGGGCCCCTGTGGGGCCGTCTCCCCCAGCAGCATGAAGCATTGAGCGGTCTGAGCGAGGAGATGGCGCCCGATGCCATCCGTTCCCTGGCCCTGTCGGCCGAGGTGGTGTTGCGCGCCGAGATCCCGGACGACATGGCTGCAGAAACGCTCTATTGGCGCGGGCCGGTCCTGTGGGATTTCGATGGTCATACCTGGCGCCAGGGTGCGTTGAGCCAGGGCACCGACACACCGGCGCCCAGGACGTTGCCGGAAAAAGCCGGCCAGGGATGGCAGCAGACCATTATCATTGAACCCTCTGGGCAACCCTGGCTCCTGGCGTTGGATGTACCTCTGGCCAGCGATGTCCCGGGGAGCACGCTGCGGGATGGCTCCTTGCGCAACGCCTGGCCGCTGTGGCAGCGGCGGCGTTATCAGGCGCTCTCCGTGCCGGCCATCGCCCCAGGGACATTGCCCGCAACCGTCCAGCAGCGCGCGCTGCGCCTGCCGCAGGCAGGGAACCCGCGGGCCCGCCAGCTGGCGCAGCGCTGGCAGAATCAGCCGGCGGATCGGGTGATCCAGAGCGCTCGCCACTGGTTCAAGGCCGGTCATTTCCAGTATACCCTCGAGCCCGGGGCCGCCCCGACCCAAGACAGCGTGGATGCCTTCCTGTTCGATACCCGCAGTGGTTTCTGTGAACACTACGCCTCGGCGCTGACCTTCCTGCTGCGTGCCGCCGGAGTGCCGGCCCGCATCGTCACCGGCTACCATGGTGGGGCATGGAACCCGTGGGGACACTATGTGCTCGTGCGCCAGAGCAGCGCCCATGCCTGGGTGGAGGCTCATGTGGACGGGCGTTGGCTGCGGCTGGATCCTGTGGCCTGGATCGGGATCACAGACGGCGGGCGGCTGGACCTGTCGGGCAACCGCGGGGCCGAGGACGGCCCCATGTTGCATTGGCTGATGAATGACGCCGGCCTGGTGCAGCGCTTGGCGTTGGGCTGGGATGCGATCCATACCGCATGGAATGACTGGGTGCTGTCCTATGGCGCTGATCGGCAGCGCGCCACGTTATCCTGGCTGCGCCTCGGCGGCCTGTCCCGCCAGGAGATCGCCATGCTCATGGTGGTCATGGTGCTGCTTGGCGTACTCACGCTGGATTGGCTGGGCAGCGTACGCTGGACCCGCAGCCATGTGGTGAGCAGGCGCTATGGCCATTTTTGCCGGGCCATGGCACGTCGCGGTTGTCCTCCGCAACCATGGGAAGGCCCGGTGACCTTTGCCCAGCGTGCAGCGACACGGTATCCCGACCTGGCAGGAGCCATCTGGCGGGTAACCAATGCCTATGTGGCACTACACTACGGCCCTTCCCCAGGCCCTGACGAGAAGGAGCGGTTGTTGCGCGAGCTGAGCTTCTAGCCTTGCTCAGGCAGTGCCGGACTCTGTGATGCTGCCAGCCTGAGCATGGCCTGCAGCCGCTGCGCCCGTTTTGAGGGGAAGACTGCTGCGCTCCTGGCGCCGTTCGGGATGAGGCTTATTGCAGGGATGGATGACCAGGCTCGCCCCTGGAATCGCCTTGGCGTCATGCTTGGCCTCCGCGGCCAAGCGGGCAATGTCGTCCACGGTCCAGTTGACCCCTGGGTCCGGCAGGACTGCCGCCACCGACAACGACAACAGCGCAAAGGTGGCCGGGTTGCCCTGGCGATCGGTGGCCTCGATGAAACCACGCTGTCTGTCCTGCTCGGAGTAGAGGTTGCGTGCCTCTGCAACGAACCGGTCCATGACGACGCGAACGCGCTGTTCCCAATCGCTGCTTTCATAAAAAGCGATGAAATCATCACCACCGATATGGCCGATGAAGTCGATGGTTGGGTCGGCGCTGGCGCGCAGCACCCTCGCCAACAACAGGATGGCCTGGTCGCCGCTGCTATAGCCATAGACGTCATTGAATGCCTTGAAATTGTCCAGATCGAAATAACAGACCGCAAAGGGGCGCTTTGCTCCCAGGAGCTTGCGCAGCGTTTCCTGGACGGGCACATTGCCAGGCAACCCGGAGAGGGGGTTCATGTAACGGGCCTTGTTGACCCGCAGGTTGATGATCTTTTCCAGCAAGCTATGCGCTCTGCCGATGCCAGCGTAGCGCCCCTGCTCGGTCATGATGAAATCGACCTCCAGATCCTGTGAGGCGCTGAGCACCTGGCCGACTTCCTCCAGCGTGGCGTTGCGTTCGAAGACATTGGGATGGGAATCGAGAAAATGGCTGACCTTCTTCTTGCCGTACAGGTCGCGTCCATACTGTGTACCCATGATCTCTAGAAACTGATTGCGCCGGATGATGCCAACGGGCTTTTCGGTCTCCGGATCCACCACCGCCACTGAGCGCAGTTCTGGGTGCTTGTGAAAGACTTCCCCCGTCTCGCTCATGCGGGTGGATGGTGTGATGTGCGGCGCCTCTTGCAGGATATCAGCGATGGTGTCCTGGATGGAGGTGGTGATGTCGCTGGCTACATCAGCAGGCAGCCTGGTGGGCGCCGTCATCATGGACATGGGCGGCCGGTTCGCGGCCATACCAACCGCGCTTCCCTGAAACAGGTTCACCCCAAGCTTGCCCATGGCAGTCAATAGCAGGGCGCTGTCAGCGCCCTGGGCAAGCACCATGCCGTTGTCATGATGGGCCACAGATGTGGCGCGGCGCACAAAGGCGCTGGCCGTCTGGTGGTCCTCGCCTTCTCCGGCAAGGTGACAGGTGGTGTATGGGCTCAGGACGATGTATTCCGGCCGATGGCGTTGCCACAGGCGCAGTGCTTCGTCATAGGTCATACCCAGTTCGTCCAGGGCCAGTGCCACGCCATGTGCCACCTGGCGCACACCCTGGGCAAGCTCTTCCAGACATCCCGCTACCCCATAGGTCTCCGCACCAGCAGAGAGATGAATCACCAGGCGGTCCTGTGAGAGACCAGCCTCGAGCAGGGGATCGAGTAAAGAGGCGATGTCCATCATGCCGGGCGATGCCCCGCCAACATCCAGGCAGAGGAACAGGCGCATGCGCACCTGGTGCGTCCAGGTCTTCAGGAAGCGCCGGACCACGGTCAGGCTGCCTTGCCTGAATATCGTATCCAGCATGCCATATTCCCTGGCCATGTGCAGGAGACCCTGCGGCGTCCTTAAGGCACAGGGAGCTGGGCCTTGCATACGGACTTCATGACCAAAAATGGTATATGAATTATCTTGCTGACGCGCGCAGATGGGCTGAAAGAACAGGCGCAGCCCTCCCCGCTCGAGGATCCTGAACAGGGTGTGCCCCGCGTTATGGTGTGTCTCCATCTTGCTTGTCCGCTCGGTATACAAGGAAGGGGTGGCCATGGCTGGAAATTCCTGGGTCAGGACAGACGCTACGGACGCTACGTTAGAGCCTATACCTCGATTGATGACAGGGTGATGACAGATGCCAAGCTGCTCATGGCTGCAGCAGGATGCTTTCCCAGCAAGCCCTGTCTCGATGGGACAGTTGGCAATGGTACAGTTGGCGCCTGTGCAGACGGCCGGGTTCCTCCTGCCAGAATTCCAGGCGGTGTGGCGCGATCCGATAACCCACCCAATGGGCTGGGCGGGAAACAGCCTGCCCGGCAAAATGCTGCTCGTAGGCTTCCAGACGTTGTTCCAGCAGGTGGCGCGCGGCAAGGGGCTGGGACTGCTCCGAGGCCCAGGCGGCCAACTGGCTCAAGCGGGGGCGGCTGGCAAAATAGCGATCACTTTCCTCCTCGTCAAGCCTGCAGGTGGTGCCGGCGACACGCACCTGGCGATGCAGGCTCTTCCAGTGAAAAACCAGGGCACAGCGCGGTTGGTGGGCCAAATCCTGGCCCTTGCGGCTGTTGCGGTTGGTGAAGAAGGCAAGCCCGGCTGGGTCGATAGCCTTGATGAGCACCATGCGCACCTCCGGGTCACCGGCATCCCCCACGGTGGCCAGGGCAGCCGCCTCGGCGAGTTCCTCATGACGGGCCGCTTCCTGCTGCCAGGACTGCAACAGGGCAATGGCCTCGAGATACAGGCTGTCTGTCAGCATGGTATCGGCAAGGCCCAGGTGGGGGTCATGGATGGCGCGCTTCCCGCTGCAAAGGATCGGGGCGCAGATACACCGGCAGGGCCTCGGTGGGTGAGACCCATTGCCCCATGGCCATGGCGCATCGGGCGAGGTGGGCCGTGGCATCGGCCCGGGCCGCCTCTACCAGGGGATGGGGTCTTTGGATGGTCAGATGACCCAGGTCATGGATGGCCCAACCATCGCCGGCTGCAAGCCAGGGACCAGGGGCCGGCAGGGTGGCCTGGTGCGGTTGCAGCAGGGCGATGGGTTGCAGGGGCTGGATGCTGTCCGGCTGCCCTGCCGTGGAGGCAAAGACCCCCCAGTAGATTTCGTCTTGTCGGGCATCCATGGCCACCGCCACCTGGGTGGCCGCCGCATTCTGCAGGAGGGCAAGCCATGCCAGGGCGGTGAGATCACAGACCGGGCACAGGGGCAGATCCATGGCCATGGCCAGTCCCTGGGCCAGGGCACAGGCGAGACGCACCCCTGTGAAGGAACCTGGCCCCTCGCCAAAGGCGATGGCGTCGAGCTGCTTCAGGCCGATCCCTGCCTCGTCCAAGAGGGCATCCACCACGTCGAGACAGGACTCGCTGTGACGTGCCGGCAGATCCTGCCACAGGCATCGGGAGCCTGTCAGCACGGCCACCGACAGCCTGGCCGAGGCCCCTGTCAGCGCCAGGATGGGCATGGTGGCCGGCCGGATGTGGCGGGGCATGCCTCCTGGGTGAGGGGGTGATGGTTCATCGAGAAAAATCGCCATCCTCAGCATTCCCCGACAGGGCTGCGCCGCGCCGCTGGGTCTGTCGTTCCAGCAGCTGGCGCATGATCTCTGGGTCCTGATGGCGGACATCATGGCCGCCAACGAAAAAGACCACGTGCTCCGCAATATTGCGGGCATGATCTCCGATGCGTTCCAGGGATCTGGCAACCCACATGACAGAGACTGCCTCGCCGATGGTGGAGGAGTCTTCCATCATGTAGGTGCTGAGCTGGCGAATGATGGTTTCATACTCACGATCGGCCTCGTCGTCGCGGTCGATGACCTGCAGGGCCAGTTCGACATCGGTGCGAGCCAGGCTGTCCAGGGCATCGTGCAGCATCTCCCGGACGTAGCGCCCCAGATGGCGCACATCGCCATAACCCCGAAAGGTGTCGCGATCAGCGGCCATGGCGGTGGCCTGGCGACCGATCTTGCCCGCCTCGTCCCCGATACGCTCGAGGTCGCTGATGATCTTGAACGAGGCGATGACCAGGCGCAGGTCCACCGCTACCGGCTGATGACGCACCAGGACCTGCATGCATTCCTCATCGATCTTGATCTCGTGGCTGTTGACGGCATAGTCCCGCTGGCTGACCTCCACCCCCAACTCACCATCGCATTGGGTGAGGGCGCGCAGGGCCAGTTCCACCTGGCTCTCCACCAGACCGCCCATGGTCAGTACATGACCACGCACGGTTTCCAGGTCCTGGTCGAACTCTCGCAAGGTATGCTGTTTCATTCCAGGCAACTCCATGCCACGGTCCTGGCCTCCTTTGGCCTCCTGTCGACCCCCAGGGGGGGCGGTAACAGTCCCACCGGGGAGCTGCCCGTCTGCACTTCCTTCCTGCCCGCTGGGCAACATGGAATTCATCGGGGTCTCAAAAGCCCACATCCTCATCAAACTCGTCGGGAGGGAGGTCATATCCCGGAGGAGAAGCCGCAGCACCGGAACCCGTGGCCCCTGCAGCCCCGGAAGCCGAGCCACGGCTGTCCAGAAACTGCAGGTCATTGGCGACGATCTCGGTGGTATAGCGCTCGACACCATCCTGACCCTGCCATTTCCTGGTCTGCAGGCGTCCTTCCACATAGACCTTGGAGCCCTTGTGCAGGTATTGCTGGGCGATCTCCGCCAGTCGGCCAAACAGGGCGACACGATGCCACTCGGTTCGTTCCTGCTGCTCACCGCTCTGGCGATCCCGCCAGCTGTCGGTGGTGGCAAGACGCAGGTTGGCAATGGTGTGCCCAGAAGGCGTGGAGCGGACCTCGGGATCAGCACCCAGGTTGCCAATCAGGATGACCTTGTTGATGCCTCGTGCCATGCATGCTGCCTATCAAGAAGTCAGGAAGAAGGTGTGGGGAGTGGTCACGGCCAGCTGATGAGCATGGCCAATTCCTCTCAATACTCATCATACCACACATCGAGGACCAGCTCTGGCAATCGCCAAGATGGCGGCTGGCCGCCTGCACCAGGCAGCGCCCCATCGGCACCTAGATGGCAGGTCCTTGCGGTACGGCAAGCCCTTTTTGGCCTACGGCAAACCACAGCAAGGGCAGGATGGCCATGCTGACCAGCAGCAGCCAGACACTGTATGCCGCCACCAGGCCCCCCAGCGCACCACCAATGAAAATGCCCAGGAACTGAAAGGTGCTGAACACCCCCATGGCCGTGCCCACGGCCGGCTGTGGGGCGCGCCGCGAGGTCAGCGACGGCAGCAAGGCCTCCAGGGCATTGAAGCCGCTGAAATAGATCACCATGCCCAGCACCAGGATGACGAGACCATGGTGCCAGGCCAGCAGCAGACAGCCGATACACAGCGCAGCCACGGCGCTGCCGGCAAGCAGCGTGGTGCGCCGGGCGCGTTCCGCCAGGGCAATGCCGGTCATGCTGATGAGAAAGGAGATGAGCAGGGCACAGCCATAGAGCATGGTGCCGTGCAGATGGGGAGCGCTTGCATGCAGCATGGCCGGCAGCACCAGGAAGACGGCTGCAAGCGAGATGTGCAGCATGGCGATGCCGGCGTGCAGTGGCCACAGGTCCACGCAGACCCGGCCCAGCAAGCTGCCCACGGTGCGCCGCGCCATGCCCGCCGGCCGATGGGGAACGGCCAGCAGCAACGCCAGCATGGCAACCCCGGTCATGGCGGCGGTAAACCAAAAGACAGTGGAGAGACCGCCATGGGCGGCCAAGAGAGGGCCCAGGAGAAAGGCCAGTGCAAATGAAACGGCCATCACCATGCCGACACCAGCCATGACCATGGTCCTGGAGTTGCCTGGAGAAAGATCGGCCAGTGCAGCCATGATGCTGGCTCCCACGGCCCCTGACCCCTGCATGGCGCGGGCGGCGATGAGCGTGCCGATATGATGGGCCTGCGTCGCCATGACGCTGCCCAGACCCAGCAGGAGCAGCCCGCAGCCGATCACCGGCTTGCGCCCGAAGTGATCGGAGAGCATGGCCAGCGGCAGGGTACACAGCGCCTGGGTGAGCCCATAGGCGCCCAGGGCCAGACCGACCCGTGCTGTGTTGCTGCCGGCAAGGCCATGGGCGTAGGTGGCCAGCACCGGATAGGCGATGAACACAGCCATCATGCGGCAGGCCAGCACCGCCAGCAGCGCGCCAATGCCCCCCCAGGCCATCACCTTGCCCAGGGGGGTCGGGGCGGTCATACTGTCGATGACCAATCCTTGCCGGTTGTCACCTTCTCTGGACTGAATCATGCACTGCAAGCCCTCATGAGCAACAATCATTGCCTCGTCATTCGCGGCGCGCGCACCCACAATCTCAAGGATGTCTCGCTGAACCTGCCCCGGGATCGCTTCATCTGCATCACCGGCCCTTCCGGTTCCGGAAAATCGTCCTTGGCCTTCGACACCCTGTTTGCCGAAGGACAAAGACGGTATGTGGAATCGCTGTCCACCTACGCGCGCCAGTTTCTCTCGGTGATGCCCAAGCCGGACGTGGACGCCATCGAGGGTCTTTCACCCGCCATCGCCATCCAGCAGCGCCATGCCACCTCCAACCCGCGCTCCACGGTGGGCACCCAGACGGAAATTCTTGATTACCTGCGCCTATTATACGCAAGATTGGGTACGCCATGCTGCCCTACCCATGACACCCCTCTGCGGGCAGTGACCATCAGCCAGATCATCGAGGCCCTGCAAGGCTGGCCCCAGGGCATAGGTGTGATGGTCCTGGCTCCTTTGCCTGCCAGCACAGGCGATGCGGCCTCCCTGATCCAGCAGATTGCGGCCAGGGGCTATGTGCGGTTGCGCATCGGCACCCAGATCCTGGACATCAGCGATCTTCCCGGCTCTGCCCCGCTACCCCATGGGCCGTTGGCGGTGGTGGTGGATCGCTTCAGGCTGCGGGCCGACAGCCAGGAACGCCTGGCTGCTGCCCTGGGCAGTGCCGCCGAACTGAGCGGGGGGATGGTGGAGATAGCCGCCATGGAACAAGAAGACAGCGCCACGTTCGCCACGGTGGCAGCCTGCCCGGATTGCGGCTATGTGGCTCCTGTCCTCGAGCCACGCATGTTTTCCTTCAATAGCCCCGAGGGGGCCTGTCCAGGCTGCGATGGCCTCGGGGTGAGCGCCAGCGTGCAAGGCGAGCGTCTGGTGCAACGCCAGCTCAGTCTCGCCGAGGGCGCCATCCGGGTCCTGGAATGGTTTCCCGCCGAGGCCAGGCATGTGGAAATGCTGGCCAAGCGCCTTTCTTTTTCCTTGCGCACACCCTTTGCCGAGCTGCCCCCAGCCGTGCAACACCTGTTGCTGCATGGCTCTGACCTGCCTGTGTTGCCCAGTGGCGAACATGGTGCGCTGCGGCCCTATCCCGGGTTGGTCGCCGAGGTGGCCAGACGCTGGCGAGAGGCCGAATCACCCCTGTTGCGCGCCATGCTGAGCCGTTATGTGGTGGAAAGTCCCTGCGCACAGTGTGCCGGGACCCGCCTCAACGAACGGGCCCGCCATGTGGTCTTCGAGGGCCACACCCTGCCTGCGCTGTGTGCGCTTGCCATCGCAGCGCTCACTGGTTTTTTCAGTGGCCTCAGCCTGCAGGGGCAGCGCCTGGGTATCGCAGACCCCATACTGCGGGAGATCGGCGCTCGCCTCGGCTTCCTGCTGGAGGTGGGGCTGGGCTACCTGAGCCTGGCCCGGGCCACAGAGACGCTCTCCGGTGGCGAGGCCCAGCGCATTCGCCTCGCAAGCCAGATCGGCTCGGGGCTCACCGGTGTGCTCTATGTGCTGGATGAACCATCCATCGGCTTGCATCCCCGGGACACCGCCCGATTGATCGCCACCTTGCACCGGTTGCGCGACCTGGGCAACACGTTGGTGGTGGTGGAGCACGACGAGGAGACCATGCGCGCCGCCGACCACCTGGTGGACATGGGGCCAGGTGCCGGCGTCCATGGCGGCACGGTAGTCGCCAGCGGCACGGTGGCCGAGGTCATGGCTTCTGGCTCGCTCACCGGCGACTACCTTTCCGGGCGGCGCAGTATTCCCATGCCAGCCAAACGGCGTCTGGCCACGGCACACCTGCGGCTCCATGGCCTGCACGCCCACAACCTCAAGCACATCGATGTCACCATCCCCCTGGGCGCCATGGTCTGCATCACCGGGGTTTCTGGTTCGGGCAAGTCATCCCTGGTTCGCGACACGCTCCTGCCTTTTCTTGGTGCCGTTCTGGCCGGGGAGGAGACCAGCATCCTGCCGCTGTCGCATGCCGCGGGCTTCGAGACCATCGCCCGCGTGCTGCCCATCGATCAGGAGCCCATTGGCCGCACGCCGCGCTCCAACCCGGCCACCTACACAGGGGCCATGACGGTGATCCGCGATCTGTTCAGCCAGGTGCCCGAGGCCCGGGCGCGAGGCTACGGACCGGGCCGGTTCAGCTTCAACGTGGCCGGGGGTCGCTGTCAGGCCTGTCAGGGCGAAGGCGAGATCCGGGTGGCCATGCATTTCCTGCCAGACGTCTTCGTGCCCTGCGACATCTGCCAGGGGCGGCGCTACAATGCCGAGACCCTGCAGATCCATTACAAGGGCAAAAGCATCTGGGAGGTATTGGGCATGACGGTGGATGAGGCCTGCACCTTTTTTGGAGCGATTGCCCCCTTGCGCCGCCGCCTTGATACGCTGAAGCAGGTGGGGCTAAGCTATCTGCAGTTGGGACAGAGCGCCACCACGCTCTCTGGTGGCGAGGCCCAGCGCCTGAAGCTCGCCCGGGAGTTGGCCAAGCCGGCCACCAGGCACACCATGTATATTCTGGATGAGCCCACCACGGGGTTGCATCTTCAGGATATCGCCCACCTCCTGGACATTCTGGAGCGGCTGGTGAATCAGGGGCACAGCGTGGTGGTGATCGAGCATCATCTCGACGTGATCAAATGCGCCGACTGGCTCATCGACATGGGTCCAGAAGGGGGTGATGCGGGAGGGCGGGTGGTGGCCTGCGGCACGCCGGAAGAGGTGGCGCAAGTGACCACCTCCCACACCGGACAGGCGCTGCGGCGCCTGTTCCAGGCGAGGCCAGGCGAGGCACCGCTATCTCATGACCCAGGCCGCACGACTGCTTGAAACCGGCAGACAACGCCCCCATGGTAGTACAGGAAGTAACATGTTTTTGAATCAACCATGCAAGGAGGGTCTGCCATGCGCGCCGAGCGCCTGACCACACCATTTCAGATGGCCCTGGCCGACGCCCAGTCGCTGGCTGTGGGCGCCGACAACCCCACCATCGAACCGCTGCACCTGCTGGCTGCCATGGTTGCCCGGGACGAGGGCGGCATCCCCCACATCCTCATGCGCGCCGGTGTCGACCGCAACAACCTGCAGCGACGCCTCAAGGAGGCGCTGGCCCAGTTGCCCAAGGTGCAAGGCGGCACGGCCACAGGCGAGGTGCATCCTTCCAACGATACCGTGCGCCTGCTCAACATTGCCGACAAGCTGGCGCAACAGCGCGCCGACCAGTACATAGCCAGCGAAATGGCCTGGCTTGCCGCATTTGAGCTGCCGGGCCGTCATCAGGACGTGCTGCGGGCCGCGGGCCTCACCAAGGAAGCCCTGCAGCGCGCCGTGGATGAGGTGCGCGGTGGCGAGGCGGTGACGAGCCCCGAGGCCGAGGAGGCGCGTGGCGCGCTGTCCAAGTACACCATAGACCTCACCGCCCGGGCCGAGCAGGGCAAGCTGGACCCGGTGATCGGCCGCGACGAGGAGATCCGCCGCACCGTGCAGGTGCTGCAACGGCGCACCAAGAACAATCCGGTGCTGATCGGCGAGCCCGGCGTGGGCAAAACCGCCATCGTGGAAGGGCTTGCCCAGCGCATCGTCAATGGCGAGGTGCCCGAATCCCTGCGCGACAAGCGCATCCTGGCGCTGGATATGGCCGCCTTGGTGGCCGGCGCCAAGTATCGCGGTGATTTCGAGGAGCGCATGACCACGGTGCTCAAGGAGATCGGCAAGCAGCAAGGCCAGATCATCCTGTTCATCGACGAGATCCACAACCTGGTGGGCGCCGGGCGTGCCGAGGGGTCCATGGATGCCGGCAACATGCTCAAGCCGGCGCTGGCCCGGGGTGAGTTGCATTGCGTGGGGGCCACCACGCTGGATGAATACCGGCGCTACATCGAGAAGGACGCGGCCCTGGAGCGGCGCTTCCAGAAGGTGTTGGTGGGCGAGCCCTCGGTGGAAGACACCATTGCCATCCTGCGGGGCTTGAAGGAGCGCTACGAGGTGCACCATGGCGTGGAGATCACCGATCCTGCCATCGTGGCCGCCGCCACCCTCTCCCAGCGCTATATCACCGACCGCCAACTGCCCGACAAGGCGATCGATTTGATCGACGAGGCCGCCGCGCGCATCCGCATGGAGATCGACTCCAAGCCCGAGGCCATGGATCGCCTGGAGCGACGCCTCATCCAGCTCAAGATCGAGCGCGAGGCCCTCAAGAAGGAAAGCGACGAGGCCTCGCGCCGGCGCCTCGGCGACCTCGAGACCCAGATCCAGACATTGGAAAAGGAATACCAGGAGCTGGAAACGATCTGGAAGGCCGAGAAAAACGCCGTGCAAGGAGCGCAGTCCATCAAGGAACAACTGGACAAGGCCCGGGTGGACATGGAGGCGGCACGGCGCAGCGGTGATCTCAATCGCATGGCCGAGCTGCAGTATGGCCTGATCCCCGAGCTGGAAAAGCAGCTTTCCAGCGCTGGTTCGCCCACTGCCCAGCACACCTTCAAGCTGCTGCGCAACCGCGTGGGTGAGGAGGAGATCGCCGAGGTGGTCTCCAAGTGGACCGGTATTCCGGTCTCCAAGATGCTCGAGGGTGAGCGCCAGAAGCTCTTGCGCATGGAAGAAGCGCTGCACCAGCACGTGGTGGGGCAGGACGAGGCGCTGGCCGCCGTGTCCAATGCCATCCGCCGTGCCCGCTCCGGCCTGTCAGACCCCAACCGCCCCAATGGCTCGTTTCTGTTCCTCGGGCCCACCGGCGTGGGCAAGACCGAGCTTTGCAAGCGCCTGGCCGAGTTCCTGTTCGACTCCCAGCAAGCCATGATCCGCATCGACATGTCGGAGTTCATGGAGCGCCACTCGGTGGCCCGGCTCATCGGCGCTCCACCCGGCTATGTGGGCTATGAGGAAGGCGGCTATCTCACCGAGGCGGTACGCCGCAGGCCCTATGCGGTGATCCTGCTGGACGAGGTGGAAAAGGCCCATGCCGATGTGTTCAACGTGCTGCTGCAGGTGCTGGACGATGGCCGGCTCACCGACGGCCAGGGCCGCACCGTGGACTTTCGCAATACGGTGATCGTCATGACCTCCAACCTGGGTTCGCAACTCATCCAGGAGATGGCCGGCGAGGAGAATTACCAGCGCATGCGCTCTGCGGTGCTGGAGATCGTCGCCCAGCACTTCCGGCCCGAGTTCATCAACCGCCTCGACGAGGTGGTGGTGTTCCATCCCCTGGGCCGCGAGCACATCCGGCGCATCGTGGACCTGCAGGTGGCCCATCTGCGGGATCGGTTGGCCGAACGGCAGCTCAGCCTCAAGCTGAGCGAGGCGGTCCTGGACCAGCTGGGCGAGGCAGGTTACGATCCTGTGTACGGCGCCCGGCCGCTGCGCCGCGTGATCCAGCATCGCCTGGAAAATCCATTGGCCAAGGCGTTGCTGGAAGGCCGCTTTGTACCCGGCGATGTGATCGTGGCCGAGCCGGGCCCTGGGGGTAGCTTGGTGTTTTTCAGCGAACGGGAGCGGGCTGTAGCCTGAGATTGTGTGGTAGAAACACCTTGCATGAGACGCCTTGTGGGTTTGTGAGGGATTGGTGAGGAAAAAAGATGCCCATCTATGAATATGCCTGTGCAGCTTGTGGTCAACGCCATGAGGCGCTGCAGAAGATGTCCGAGGAGCCGCTGACCACCTGTCCGGCCTGTGGCGCCCCTAAGCTGCGCAAGCTGGTCTCCAAGGCCGGCTTTCGCCTCAAGGGCACCGGCTGGTACGAAACCGATTTCAAGAACGACAAGCGACACAATGTGGTGCGCGACGAGGAGTCCGGTTCAGGGAACGCCGCCTCTGGCGAGAAGGACAAGAAAAAGGCCGAACCCCCGGGCGAGACCACGAAGCCAGAAGGCAGCGCCGCCAAGGAAAAAAGCACCGAGCCTGCCAAGGGCAGCGCCACCAGTTCCTCGGGCGGCGATACGGCAGCCGCCTGATCTGGCCTTTTGTAGCACACGCGCCGCCATGGCGCATGTCGCATCATACATGGCAGCCTAAATGGCTAGCCTAAGGAGAGCCACGTGCCACGACCAAGCAGCTGGACCACGGCAACCACCATGCGCAGCCATGCCTGCGGCGAGATGGATGCCAGCCTGATCGACCAGCAGGTGCGGCTGTGCGGCTGGGTGGAGCGCCGCCGCGACCATGGCGGTATCATCTTCGTGGACCTGCGCGACCGCCTGGGCCTGGTGCAGCTGGTGGTGGACCCGGTCGAGGCAGCGGCGTTTGCCGTGGCCGAACGGCTGCGCACCGAGGATGTGATCCAGGTGGCAGGTGTGGTGCGGCGCCGTCCTGCCGGCACGGAAAACGATAAACTGGCCACAGGCGAGGTGGAGCTTGCCGCAGCCCGTCTCGTGGTGCTGGCCCAGGCCCATGGCCTGCCTTTCACCATGGACGAGGAGGTGGCCGAGGCACTGCGACTGCGCTACCGTTATCTCGACCTGCGCCGACCTGCCACGCAGCATGCGCTGGTGGTACGTGCCATGGCGGCCCGGGTGTTGCGACGCTTTTTGGACGAGCGCGGTTTTCTGGAGATCGAAACCCCCATCCTGACCCGCAGCACGCCTGAGGGTGCCCGGGATTACCTGGTGCCGAGCCGCACCCATCCGGGGCACTTCTTTGCCCTGCCCCAATCACCGCAGTTGTTCAAGCAGTTGTTCATGGTGGGCGGCCTGGATCGCTACTACCAGATCGTGCGCTGCTTTCGGGACGAGGACCTGCGCGCCGACCGCCAGCCCGAGTTCACCCAGCTGGACATGGAGATGGCCTTCGTCAATGAGGCCGACGTGATGGCGCTCAGCGAAGCCATGATCCGCACCTTGTTCCATGAGGTACTGGGCGAGAGCCTGCCCGATCCTTTTCCACGCATGAGCCATGCCGAGGCCATGAGCCGCTATGGCAGCGACCGCCCCGACCTGCGCAATCCTCTTGAGATGGTGGAACTGGCCCCCGCGTTCAAGGACAGCGCCTTCAAGGTGTTTGCCGAGGCAGCCAATGCCAGCGGGTCGCGCCTCGCCGCCATGCGGGTTCCCGATGGCGCCGGCATCAGCCGCTCGGCCATCGACCAGTACACCAACCTCGTGGCAAGCCATGGCGCCAAGGGGTTGGCCTACATCAAGATCAATACCGATGGCTCCTGGCAGTCCCCCATCCTCAAGTTCCTGAGCGAGGCAGAGCAGCAGGCCATCCAGCAGGCCACAGGAGCTGCCCGGGGTGATCTCCTGTTTTTTGGTGCCGGACCTGCAGCCATGGTGCACGCCTCGCTGGGGGCCTTGCGGTTGCGTCTTGGCGAGGATCTGGGACTCACCAGGCCGGGCTGGTATCCGCTGTGGGTCTTTGATTTTCCCATGTTCGAATGGGATGACAAGTCAAAGCGCCACACAGCCTGCCATCATCCCTTCACCGCCCCCCAGCTTGGGCCGAACGAGGAAGCCCTGCTGTTCCAGGACCCTGGTGCGGTCCGCGCCCGGGCCTACGACATGGTGCTCAATGGCGTCGAGATCGGCGGGGGCTCCATCCGTACCCACGACGCCAATCTTCAGCAGACGGTGTTCCAGGCGTTGGGCCTCGATGAGGCGGCCATCGCCGACCAGTTCGGCTTTTTCCTGAGCGCGCTGGCCTGCGGGGCCCCGCCCCATGGCGGCATCGCCTTTGGCTTCGATCGCCTGGTCATGCTCATGATCAAGGCGGCCTCTTTGCGGGAGGTCATCGCCTTTCCCAAGACCCAGACGGCGCATTGTCCACTGACCGACGCCCCGGGAACAGCAACCCCAGAACAACTGGCCGAGCTGGGCCTGCGTCTGGCACCAAACCCCTCACGCCATCCTTCATGACCATGACTGTGATTAAAATTAAAATATGATCACAGTCAGCAAGACCTCTCTCTTCAGCAGGACACCCTGGCTCTTGTCTGGGCCTCTTGCCCGCTATTGAGCCAGCGTCTTTCCTGTCTTTATTTGATGTTTGGCAAGAAAACTGCATCCTGTGCCACCCAACAGGCGTATGAGAGGGGTGGCTATGAAAAACGAGTGGCGGCTTGTGATGCTCTGGTTGGTCTGTGGCACGGCGATAGCCCAGGAGCCAGCGGCCAAGAATGACTGGGAGGACCTCAACTTCACCTTCAGCAATGGCATGCGCCTGGAGGTAGGGGGGTATACCTTTGCCGGATTCTACAATGCCCAGCTGAGTCCTTTTTTGAACAACGCGGCCACCTATACCACCAGCTATGGGGCAGGTGAGGTGGTCAGCGGCTTCGAGCCCGATGGCCAGGGCGGCTTCAGGCCCAGCAGTTCCTTTCAGAAAGGGGATCGGATAGAGGACGAATACATCCGTATCCGCCCCTGGCTGCACCTGTATACCGGCGATAACCTGTCCTTTCACATGCGCGCCGACATCATGACCGGCACGGTTTCCCAAGGCCAAACGCCCAACAACCTGGTGGATTTTCTCTATGCGGATTATCTCACCCACGGGATACGCATCCAGGCCGGCATGCTGCCCTTCAATGAACCGGTGTATACCGAATGGCACAGCGCCTGGAGTGATCCCAACACACTGGTGCTTGGGGGCAACGGTGGCATGGGGATCGCCAGCAAGGCCAACGGCGATGACGACCGGCATATTGCCGATGGCTATGAAGGCGTGCTGGTCTCCACCACCGACCTGCTGGACCCTGTGGCGTTGCGCCTGGGTTACCTTGACCTGGGGCACAGCTATTTCAGCGACGAGATCAACCTGTGGACGCTGGAGAGCGTCTATCGCATCAATGCCACCACCCGCTTCAAGCTCTACGAATATCTGGTGCGGGACAAAAAGAACGTCCAGTATCCAGGATTGGGTGGGAATCATTCAAACAGCAACTATACCGGCGCCTACCTGCAGAAGGACCCAGCACCCTGGGGCTTCACCGCCAACGCCATCTACCTGGACGGCAAGACCAATCTTGACGAAAAGCGCCTCAACCGGGATGCCAGCGCTGCTGTGCTGACCCTGGACTATAAGCTGGCCGAGGGGCCTAGCCTGGGCTTCATGAGCAATCCCCAGGCAGGACTGAAATACGCCTATTCCAGCGGGGACAACAACCCCGGCGACAACAAGGACAGCGCTTGGTGGGGGGTGGATGGCGACTATTTGGGCTCATACCTGTTCTTCGACTATGGCTGGTCGTTGACCTATAACTACCAGCTCACCGCCATCGACCCCAACACCGGCATGAAGCTTGGGGTACAGATGCTGGGGCCCTACCTCAAGACCACTCTTCCCTGGATCAGCCCGAACCTCACGGTGGATGCCGGGCTCTACAAGCTCTGGGCCACCAAGGGCAGTCCTCGGCGCTTTGGGGGCAATGGAAACAGGGACGTGGGCACCGAGCTGGATGCCACGCTTGAATATTTCTTCACGAAGCATCTTTCCGTGATGCAGGAAATGGACTACATTTTTGCAGGTGATCTCTATAATGACAGGGAAACCGGCAGCCGTGCCGCCGATCCCTGGAAGATCGGTTTGTTTGTGTTTTACTATTTCTGATCATGGTCATGACATGGCGAGCGGGCCAAGGGGTGCGGCCCGTGATTCCAGGCGTGCTGCGGGGCAGATCAAGCAGGAAGACACAGTCCGTCTGGAGGGAGATAGGCCATGGCTCGATCGCTTTTTTTTTGGTTTGGCGCCCTGCTGGCCCTGGCGTTGTGGATTGGCTACAACAGGCTGCAGGATGGTGCCCTGGGACATCGCATGCAGCAGTTGCGCGCCGTCTTGAACGACCACCTGCCCTTCGGCTGGGGCGATCCACAGCCCAAGACCGCCAGGACAGTGCTCTATCACTGGACGGATGCCGACGGCGTCGAGCACCTCTCGGATAGACCGCAACGCGGTGCAGAGCGCATCATGGTTGATGCACCGCGTGCCGTGAGCCCTGCGCCCGTTGTCCCACCAGCCTTCACCATGGCCCCAGAAACACAGCAGACACGAACGGCACAGGGACAGCTGGACCCGAGCCACACGGGCGATGAGCGGCCCGACCTATTCGGGATTCGCCAGAGCCTGGAGAAAAAATTGCAGGACAGACAGGACCAGCATGATCGGCAGATCAATCGCGACAGCGGATACTGAGCCTGGATACATCGCATCCTTGCAGCAAATCTGGAGAAAAGCATGTCGACAACACACCAGGCCACTGCACCAGTTGTGCATGCCCTCCCCCTGGAGGACGCCACTGCAGAACGCGTAGCACCCTATGGCGTGATGCTGGGTGAGACCGTACATCGCCCCGGGCTTGCCATTCCGTTCTACAAGGGCAGCGTGGAAGAAGGCGCCAACCTGGACTTTCACTATCACGAACGCTGCGTGGTGCGCACCGCGCGCATCAGCCCCCGGCCCATGGAGGTCTTCTGGCTGGAGCGCCACCTGCGCCTGAGCCAATTGTTCGTAGGTCTGGGCGGGGAGCCGTTCGCCCTGGTGCTGGGCAAGCCCAATCCCCAGGGTAAGACCCCAGACCTGAACCAGTTGACGGCGTTGCGCTTTCCCCCAGGCCACGGCATCATCCTCCATTGTGGCACCTGGCACGATTTTCCCCTGGCGCTCGCCAATCCCGTGGTGGTGCTGACCATGAACTCGGCCGAGGTGGTGGAGGCGCTTGCTGCCATGGCCAGTCCTCAGGACATGGACACAGGCGATGTCTACAAGCTGGAGCTGGCCCGTCACCTGGGGGTTACCATCCAGGTAACGGGCTGATGCGCATCTGGGCGCGGCGCCTGCTCACTGCTTCCCCATCGGACTGCGCGGCCCTGCAGACCGTACTTGACCAGGGCGAGATCGAGGCGGCTCAGGTGATCGCCGTGATCGGCAAGACCGAAGGAAACGGCGGGCGCAATGATTTTTCCAGGGAGCTTGCGGTGCGCGCCTATGCCGACTGCCTGGCAGAGGCTGCCGGCAGCAGCCGGGAGGCCATCGAGGAGCAGGTGGTGTTGTCCTTTTCCGGCGGCACAGAAGGGGTGGTCTCGCCCCATGTGCTGGTGCTGGCGCGTCTCGACGAGGGCACGCCACAGCCGGGCAGCAAGCGTCTCGCCGTGGCGGTGGGCCATACCAGGGACTTTGCGCCCCATGAGGTGGGGCGCGTGGCCATGGTCCAGGAGACAGCCAGCACGGTGCGCCGCCTGATGCAGGAGCTGGCGGTGGCCGCTCCGGCCGATGTGCACCTGGTGCAGATCAAAGGAGCCATTCCTGCGGTGAGCGCCGCCGAGCAGCACGCTGCCGCTGCAGCAGGGCAGCCCCTGCGCTGCGATATGGTCCATTCCCGGGCCGCCAGCGCCCTGGGTGTCGCCGTGGCCACAGGCGAGGTGGCATCAGACGAGATCACCGACGAGCGGATTGCCAGGGATTACACGCTCTTTTCCTCCGTGGCCAGCTGCTCTTCCAAGCCAGGTCTGGTGCGCAGCGAGATCGTGCTCTTCGCCAACGTGGCCCATTATGGCGGCGACCTGGTCATGGCCCATGGCGTCATGCAGGACATCATCGATGCAGAGGCGGTACGCGCCGTGCTGACACAGCTGGGTTTCGACGCATCGCGCCAGCTCAGGCCCCAGGAGACCGCGCGTCTGGTGGGCATCTTCGCCAAGGCCGATGCCGATCCCCGGGGCAGCGTGCGCAGCCGGCGCCACACCATGTGGAGTGACGATGACATCGCCGATACCCGCCATGCCCGCGCTGTGGTCTCCACGGTGCTGGCAACCCTGACCGGCGAGACCGCAGTCTATGTCTCCACCCGGGCCGAACACCATGGCCCCCTGGGGGGTGGTCCTGTGGCCATCCTGGCCCGGATGCCCTGAGAAACCTGCTGCGCATCTTGGTACAACGGGCGCAGCACGCGCCGCCCCCGGTTGTGCGGGGATACGGGTCTTGACCGCAACCTGGTCAAGGGGCTTGCCCAGCTTCATGACGGAAAATGGCGCCCTGGGGAGCTGGTTTATGGTATTGGCTGCCTGTTGCCTTGACAGCGACCCGGGCAGTACCTATCAATGATGTGATGACCACGCATGGTTGCATGATGTCGCTTCCCATGGGGATTCATGCCTTGCCATGCCTTTCTAAGGAGTGGACATGAAGCATGCAGCCGATCGCACGGGGTTGCCTATTGCCCAGGGCAGCTATGAACAGGCCAAGGCCATGATCGGCGTCAGGAGCGA
>WOYI010064206.1_pt1 | contig 57438 bp, 57 predicted proteins | sample 6423411 | NCBI WGS metagenome assembly WOYI01 (sample SAMN13441803, study PRJNA592873) | oil field metagenome | biome: oil field; feature: oil-well bore; material: oil-contaminated soil; isolation source: oil-contaminated soil from oil-well borehole | place: Germany: Wietze | collected 2016-10-18 ... | reverse complement strand
AAAGCATCCGGGGCGAGCGACGCGCGTATGCGTTGATCTGATTAGGGTTGTCCGAATGAGCAGCGCACCCGGCTACCAGGCCCCGACCGTCACCGTCAGCTCGTCCCTGCCCGGCAGGGGCATCGCCGAGGCCGTACTCCTCGTACCCGTGGTCGCCGGCGATGATGGTCCGGCCGTCACCGGAGTGCTGGACCATCTGGATGACGACGCGGTCGCCGCCATCGCAGCCGGACTCAAGGCACTGGGCGCGACCGGGTCCGACGGCCAGCTGCACCGGCTGGTGATTTCCGCGCTACCGGTGGCCAGCGTGTTGACGGTCGGGCTGGGCGATCAGAGCGACGAATGGCCGGCCGACAAGATCCGTCGCGCCGCAGGCGCGGCGGCACGGTCGCTGGACAAGGTCGGCACCGTCGTCGACGCGTTGTCCCTGCTGGACCTTGAGGCCGCGGTGGAGGGGCTGATCCTGGGCGCCTACCGGTTCACCGATTTCCGCAGCGACAAGACCGCCCCGAAGGACAAGGGGCTGACCAAAATCGTCGCGCTGGCCGCGAATGCCAGGGCCGCGACCAAGGCCAAGGCCCAGCGCGCGGTCGATGTCGCGACCGCCGTGGCCACCGCCCGCGACTTCGTGAATACCCCGCCAAGCCACCTTTACCCGGCCGAATTCGCCAAGCGGGCAAAGGCATTGGGTGAGACGGTCGGCCTTGTTGTGGAGATCCTCGACGACAAGGCACTGATCAAGGGCGGCTACGGCGGCATCGTCGGCGTGGGCAAGGGATCCTCGCGGCTGCCGCGCCTGGTGCGGCTGACTTACAAGGGCGGGGGCGGCAAGGGCAAGACGGTGGCCCTGGTCGGCAAGGGTGTCACCTTCGACACCGGCGGCATCTCGATCAAGCCGGCCGCCAGCATGCATCAAATGACCTCCGATATGGGTGGTGCGGCCTCGGTCATCGCCACCGTGGTGCTGGCCGCCAAGCAGAAGCTGCCCATCGATGTCATCGCCACCGTGCCGATCGCCGAGAACATGCCGTCATCCACCGCGCAGCGTCCCGGTGATGTGCTGACCCAGTACGGCGGCATCACCGTCGAGGTGCTCAACACCGACGCCGAGGGACGACTGATCCTGGCCGACGCGATCGTGCGGGCCTGTGAAGACGACCCCGATTATCTGATCGAGACATCCACCCTGACGGGTGCGCAGACCGTCGCGCTGGGCTCCCGCACACCCGGCGTGATGGGCAGCGACGAGTTTCGCGACCGGGTCGCGGCGCTGTCGCAGTCCGTCGGCGAGAACGGCTGGGCCATGCCGCTGCCCGAGGAACTCAAGGACGATCTGAAGTCCACGGTCGCCGATCTGGCCAACATCAGTTCGTCCCGCTACGCCGGCATGCTGGTCGCCGGGGTGTACCTGCGCGAGTTCGTGGCCGATGACGTGCAGTGGGCGCATATCGACATCGCCGCCCCCGCCTACAACTCCAGTGGGCCGTGGGGTTACACGGGCAAGGGCGGTACCGGGGTCCCGACCCGCACCATGTTCGCGGTGCTGGAGGACATAGCCGAAAAGGGATAGCCGAAAAGGGATAGCCGAAAAGGGATGACAGAGAACGGCTAACACAGGTTGGCGCGCGCCGTACTGCACCTGTGGCAGCGCATGCGCCAGCCGGCCGGGCTACCCTTCGAGGTCCCTGCGCATGGCCCGGTCGCGACCGATCCGTCGACGCGCATCGTAGTCGCGCATGCGCTGCGGATAGCCCACCTTCTGAACGTCGTACACCGGAATGTCGAGTTGTCGGCTCAGTCGACGCGCCCCCGCGTCCCCGCCGGTGCGCCGTCTGGTCCACTCACCATCGGCTGCCACCAGCACGACGGTGACCTCGGTGACGGTGGTCTGAGGCTCGACGAAAGCCTCGACTCCGGTGTGCGTGGCGACCCAGTCGCGCAGGTAACTCACATCGGCCGAAGCCTGTTTACGGGCCTGCGATCGCGAGCCACCGCGCGGACGCCGCCACCTGCCGAACAGTCCCAACTGGGGTTACTCCTCTCGCACGCCTTCTTCGATGGTGCCAGACCAACGAGTAAGTACGTCCGCGACGACCGCGCTCGGCGGACATGACAGGATAGAAGTCCACCCCGTTCGAACCGTGACGATGACTTTCGAGGAGTCAAAACCCATGGCAATCTCTGTTCAGATGCCCGCACTCGGTGAGAGCGTCACCGAGGGGACCGTCACGCGATGGCTCAAACAGGAGGGCGACACCGTCGCCGTCGACGAACCACTGCTCGAGGTCAGCACCGACAAGGTCGACACCGAGATCCCGTCGCCGGCTGCCGGTGTCCTCACCAAGATCATCGCGGCCGAGGATGACGTCGTCGAGATCGGCGGTGATCTGGCGCTGATCGGCGAGGAAGGCGAATCTGCCGGTGACTCGGCCGAGTCCGCTCCCGCCGAAGAAGCCGAGCCCGAGCCCGAACCAGAGCCCGCCGCCGAAGAGGCGCCCGCCGAGGAAGCCGAGCCCGAGCCCGCCGCCTCCGGCGACGCGACGTCGATCACGATGCCGGAACTGGGCGAGTCCGTCACCGAGGGCACCGTCACCCGCTGGCTGAAGAAGGTCGGCGACGAGGTCGCCGTCGACGAGCCACTGGTCGAGGTGTCCACCGACAAGGTCGACACCGAGATCCCGTCACCGGTGGCCGGCACGTTGCTGTCGATCACCGCCGAGGAAGACGATGTCGTCGCGGTCGGTGGTGAACTCGCCAAGATCGGTGCCGCGGGTTCCGCTCCGGCCCCCAGCAAGCCCGAACCCACGCCGAAGGCCGAAGCCAAACCGGAGCCCACGACCCAACCGGCCGAGGAAGCCCAGCCTGAGCCGGCCCCGAAGGCCGAGTCCAAGCCTGATCCGAAGCCCGAGCCCAAGCCCGCCGCGGAGTCCGCGCCCTCGGGTGACGGTTCCCCATATGTCACGCCGCTGGTCCGCAAGCTGGCCGGCGAGAACGGCGTCGACCTGTCCTCGGTCAGCGGCACCGGAGTCGGCGGACGCATCCGTAAGCAGGATGTGCTCGCCGCGGCCGAGGCCAAGAGGGCCCCGGCACCCGCAGCGGCACCGGCAGCTTCCGCTCCGGCGGCGGCTGCCCCGTCCAAGCCCGCCGCCGCACCGGCACTGGCCCATCTGCGTGGCACCACCCAGAAGGCCAACCGCATCCGGCAGATCACGGCCAAGAAGACCCGTGAATCGCTGCAGACGACGGCTCAGCTGACGCAGACCCACGAGGTCGACCTGACCAAGATCGTGTCACTACGGACGAAGGCCAAGGCCAGCTTCGCCGAGCGTGAGGGTGTGAACCTGACCTTCCTGCCGTTCTTCGCGGTGGCGGTGGTCGATGCGCTCAAGGCGCATCCGAACGTCAACGCCAGCTACAACGAGGACACCAAGGAGATCACCTACTACGACGCCGAGCACCTGGGCTTCGCGGTCGACACCGAGCAGGGTCTGCTCTCCCCCGTTGTGCACAACGCGGGCGATCTGTCCCTCGGCGGCCTGGCGCGCGCCATCGCGGATATCGCGGCACGTGCCCGGTCGGGCAACCTGAAGCCCGATGAGCTGTCCGGTGGCACCTTCACGATCACCAACATCGGCAGCCAGGGCGCATTGTTCGACACCCCGATCCTGGTCCCGCCGCAGGCGGCGATGCTGGGCACCGGTGCGATCGTCAAGCGTCCCCGGGTCGTCATGGACGAGAACGGCAACGAGTCGATCGGCGTGCGCTCGGTGGCCTACCTGCCGCTGACCTACGACCACCGCCTCGTCGACGGTGCGGATGCCGGCCGTTTCCTCACCACCATCAAGCGGCGGCTTGAAGAAGGCGCGTTCGAGGCCGATCTGGGGCTGTAGCCGGTGACCGCCATGGTCGTCGCGATCGCAGGTTCCTCGGGCTTGATCGGCTCAGCGCTGACGACGGCGTTGCGCACGGCCGATCACCGCGTGGTGCGCATCGTGCGTCGCAGGCCCGCGACCGCCGACGAGGTGTTCTGGAATCCGGACACCGGTGAGTTCGACGTCGGTGAAATCGCCGGCGTCGACGCCGTGGTCAACCTGTGCGGCGTCGGCGTCGGCGCCAAGCGGTGGTCGGGCGCCTTCAAGCAGAGCCTGCGCGACAGCCGGGTCGGGCCCACCGACGTGCTCGCCGCCGCGGTCGCCGAAGCCGGGGTGCCACTGCTGCTCAACGCGAGCGCGGTGGGCTACTACGGCGACACCCGCGACCGCGTCGTGGACGAGAACACGCCGCACGGCGCCGGTTTCCTGGCCCAGTTGTGCGCCGACTGGGAGGCGGCCACGGCTCCCGCCACCGCCGCCGGCGCCCGGGTGGTGTCCCTGCGCACCGGGCTGGTGCTGTCGCCCGGCGGCGGGATGCTCAGCCGGCTGCGGCCACTGTTCGCGCTCGGCATGGGAGCCCGGCTCGGCAACGGACGCCAGTACTTTCCGTGGATCAGCCTGGAGGATCAGGTGCGGGCGATGCTGTTCGCCGTCACCCACGACGAACTGGTCGGCCCGGTCAATTTCACCGGGCCCGCACCGGTCACCAACGGTGAGTTCACCTCGGCACTGGGCCGCACCCTGAACCGGCCCACTCCGATGATCGCGCCCAGCTTCGCATTGCGTGCCGTACTCGGCGAGTTCGCCGACGAGGGTCTGCTCGGCGGGCAGCGGGCCATCCCCGCAGCGCTCGAGCAGGCCGGGTTCGTGTTCCACCACAACACCGTCGGCGAGGCACTGGCCTACGCCACCGCAGGCGCACCATCCGCGTAGCGTTGTCCGGTATGGAATCGATCCGGTCGTCATCGGCCCCGATGCAGGTCAAGCTGCTGGGCACCGTCGATTACCGCGAGGCCTGGCAGTTGCAGCGCGAGATCGTCGAGGAGCGGATGGCAGGCGGCCCGGACACCCTGCTGCTGCTGGAGCACCCGCCGGTGTACACCGCGGGCAAGCGGACGCTTCCCGAAGAGCGGCCCGCGGATGGCATACCCGTGGTGGACACCGATCGGGGCGGCAAGATCACCTGGCACGGACCAGGTCAGCTGGTCGGCTACCCGATCATCGGTCTCGCCGAGCCCCTGGATGTGGTGAATTTCGTTCGGCGCCTTGAGGAAGCACTCATCACCGTGTGCGCGGCGCTCGGTGTTGGTGCAGGACGCGTGGAGGGTCGCTCCGGGGTGTGGGTGCCCGGCTCCCCGGCCCGCAAGATCGGCGCCATCGGCATCCGGGTGGCACGCGGGGTGACCCAGCACGGGTTCGCCCTCAACTGCGACTGCGATCTGGGCGCCTTCGGCGGCATCATCCCGTGCGGGATCACCGATGCCGGGGTCACATCGCTGACCGACGAACTGGGCCGCCGGGTCGGGGTGAACGATGTCACGACGGCTATAGCAGACGCCGTCGCGGACGCGCTGGACGGGCGCATCCGAGTAGCATCGTCACAGTGAATGTTACGGCGGGCAGGAGCGAAGCGACCGGGGGGAATGTTACGGCGGGCAGGAGCGAAGCGACCGGGGGGAATGTTACGGCGGGCAGGAGCGAAGCGACCGGAGGAGCGGCACAGCCCGAAGGTCGAAAACTGCTGAGATTGGAAGTCCGGAACGCCGAGACGCCTATCGAGCGCAAGCCGCCGTGGATCAAAACCAAGCTACGCACCGGCCCGGAGTACACCGAGCTGAAGAGTCTGGTGCGCCGCGAGGGTCTGCACACGGTGTGCGAAGAGGCTGGCTGCCCCAACATCTACGAGTGCTGGGAGGACCGCGAGGCCACCTTCCTCATCGGTGGCGAGCAGTGCACCCGACGCTGCGACTTCTGCCAGATCGACACCGGCAAGCCGGCCGAGCTCGACCGTGACGAGCCCCGCCGGGTCGCCGAGAGCGTGCAGGCCATGGGGCTGCGGTACTCGACGGTGACCGGGGTGGCCCGCGATGACCTGCGCGATGGCGGCGCGTGGCTGTACGCCGAGACCGTCCGCCAGATCCACGCCCTGAACCCCAACACCGGCGTGGAACTGTTGGCGCCGGACTTCAACGCCGTCCCTTCGCTGCTCGAAGTGGTTTTCGAGTCGCGACCGGAAGTGTTCGCGCACAATGTCGAAACGGTGCCGCGCATCTTCAAGCGGATCCGGCCGGCGTTCCGCTACCAGCGCAGCCTCGATGTCATCACCGCCGCCCGTGACTTCGGCCTGGTGACCAAGAGCAACCTCATCCTGGGCATGGGCGAGACACCCGACGAAGTGCACACCGCGCTGGCCGACCTGCGCGAGGCGGGCTGCGACATCATCACCATCACCCAGTACCTGCGCCCGTCGCCGCGCCATCATCCGGTGCACCGGTGGGTGCACCCCGACGAATTCGTCGAGTTCACGACGTTCGCCGAGGGCCTCGGTTTCGCCGGTGTGCTGGCCGGCCCATTGGTGCGTTCGTCCTACCGTGCGGGTCGGCTCTACGAGCAGGCGGCGCGGGTCCGGGCGAGCGTGACGCCACCCGTATCCTGATCTGATGGCGAAATCACGCAACCCCGCCGCTGACAAGAAGGCCGCTGATCGCGCCGCCAAAAATGAGGCGAAGGCCACCCGCAAGGCCGCCTCGAAGCAGCGCCGCAGCCAGCTGTGGCAGGCCTTCCAGATTCAGCGCAAAGAGGACAAGCGGCTGCTGCCGTACATGATCGGGGCGTTCGTCCTGATCGTGGCCGCATCGGTGGCGCTCGGCATCTTCGCCGGCGGTTTCACCATGTACATGCTGATCCCGCTCGGGGTGATCCTCGGCGCCCTGGTCGCCTTCATCATCTTCGGTCGGCGAGCGCAGAAGTCGGTCTACAAGAAGGCCGAGGGCCAGACCGGAGCGGCCGCGTGGGCGCTGGACAATCTGCGGGGCCGGTGGCGGGTGACCCCCGGCGTCGCGGCCACCGGACATTTCGACGCGGTGCACCGGGTGATCGGTCGTCCGGGCGTGATCCTCGTCGGTGAGGGTTCGGCCTCCCGCGTCAAACCGCTGCTTGCCCAGGAGAAGAAGCGCACCGCCCGCCTCGTCGGCGATGTCCCGATCTACGACATCGTGATCGGCAACGAAGACGGCGGGGTGCCGCTGGCCAAACTGGAGCGCCACCTGAACAAGCTGCCTGCCAATATCACCACCAAGCAGATGGATGCGCTGGAATCCCGGCTGGTCGCCCTGGGCTCCAAGATCGGGCCGGCCGCAATGCCCAAGGGCCCCATGCCCGCCGGCGCCAAGACGCGTGGCGTGCAGCGCACCGTACGCCGCAAATAGTTGCACTCTTCGCGCAAGCGCTCATCGGTACCGTCTGCTCTTCGCGCAAGCGCTCATCGGTACCGTCTGCTCTTCGCGCAAGCGCTCATCGCCGCACGACAGCGGTCTTGGTGGCCTGGTCGTGCAGGCCGCGCTGATCGGTATCGCTGAACAACGGCGGTACCACCAATGCCACCAGCAGACCGCGGACCACCGCGCGGCCCAAGCCGACGTGCTGGCGGTTGTCGGCGGACACCACCATCAGGCCGAGCGCCAGCTGGCCGGGGGTGAAGCTGAAGAGCCGCACCGATGCTGCACCCAGCACCAGCCAGATCACCAACACCGCGGTGGACAACGCCTGCATCGACACCAGCCCCAGGCTCATCGCGAGCGCGGCCAGACCGTAGGCGATGAACCAGTCAACCAGCAGTGCGGCGCTCCGCCGACCGAATCCGGCGATCGACCCCGGCCCGTGCTGAGGTAGTCCCAATCGGTACCCGGGGTAGTCATTGGGGGCAACCGAGCTTGAAGGTTCCGGTCCGGACAACCAGGATGAGAGTTCACGGGCCATAAAACCAGCATAGAGCGGAAGCGTTTGCGTTACGTCCGCGCAATATATGGTTGACGACCGTGCAACATCGTGTCCTTAGCGTCTACGCGCGGGTCACCAGAAAAAGGAGAATTCGTAGTGGCAGAAAAGACCTCCGATGACATCTTCAAGCTGATCCAGGACGAGAAGGTCGAGTACGTCGACATTCGCTTCTGCGATCTGCCCGGTGTCGTCCAGCACTTCTCGATCCCGGCAGCGGCATTCGATGAGAGCGTGTTCGAGGACGGGCTGGCCTTCGACGGCTCCTCCGTGCGCGGCTTCCAGTCGATCCACGAATCCGACATGATGCTGCTGCCCGATCCCAACACGGCACGCATCGATCCGTTCCGGGCGGCCAAGACACTGAACCTCAGCTTCTTCGTGCATGATCCGTTCACCCGTGAGGCGTATTCGCGCGACCCGCGCAACGTCGCCCGCAAGGCGGAGAACTACCTCACCAGCACCGGTATCGCCGACACCTGCTTCTTCGGTGCCGAGGCCGAGTTCTACATCTTCGACTCGGTGAGTTTCGACTCGAAGATCAACGGCACCTTCTACGAAGTCGACTCCGAGTCGGGCTGGTGGAACAGCGGCGAGCCCTACGAGGCCGACGGCTCCCCCAACCGCGGTTACAAAGTGCGCACCAAGGGCGGCTACTTCCCGGTGGCGCCGTATGACCACTACGTCGACCTGCGCGACGAGATGGCCACCAACCTGCAAAATGCCGGGTTCGTCCTGGAGCGCGGCCATCACGAGGTCGGCACCGGCGGCCAGTCCGAGATCAACTATAAGTTCGACACGTTGCTGGCTGCGGCTGACGATGTGCTGCTGTTCAAGTACATCATCAAGAACACGGCGTGGCAGAACGGCAAGACCGTCACCTTCATGCCCAAGCCGCTGTTCGGTGACAACGGTTCGGGTATGCACGCCCACCAGTCGCTGTGGAAGGACGGCAAGCCGCTGTTCCACGACGAGTCGGGCTACGCGGGTCTGTCGGATATGGCGCGCCACTACATCGGCGGCATCCTGCACCACGCACCGTCGCTGCTGGCGTTCACCAACCCCACGGTGAACTCCTACAAGCGCCTGGTGCCTGGCTACGAGGCGCCGATCAACCTGGTGTACAGCCAGCGCAACCGCTCTGCCTGTGTCCGAATCCCGATCACCGGCAACAACCCGAAGGCCAAGCGCCTCGAATTCCGTTGCCCAGACAGCTCGGGCAACCCGTACCTGGCGTTCGCGGCGATGCTGATGGCCGGTATCGACGGCATCAAGAAGAAGATCGAGCCGCTCGCACCGGTCGACAAGGACCTCTACGAGCTGCCGCCGGACGAGGCCGCCAACATCCCGCAGGCCCCGACATCACTGGCCGCGGTGATCGACAGGCTCGAAGAGGATCACGAATACCTCACCGAGGGTGGCGTGTTCACCGACGACCTGATCGAGACCTGGATCTCCTACAAGCGTGAGAACGAGATCCTGCCGATCCAGATCCGGCCTCATCCCTACGAGTTCTCGCTGTATTACGACGTCTAAGTCTGCTCCACAGGGCAACATTCGGGCCGGGCGGATACACCGCTCGGCCCGATTGCTTTGTAAGGTCAACACATGGTCGAGCTGTCCTCCCGCCTGGACGCGCTGGCACCGTCGGTGCTGAGTCTTTTCCGGGTGGTCTTCGGTTTCCTGTTCGCCGCATTCGGTACCTCGAAGATGTTCGGCTGGCCCATCGCCATGATTCAGCCCCTCGGCGACTGGCCGGGCTGGTATGCGAGCCTGATCGAACTAGTCGCCGGGTTGCTCATCATGTTCGGCCTGTTCACCCGCGCCGCCGCCTTCATCTCGTCCGGCGCGATGGCGGTTGCCTACTTCTGGCAGCATCAGCCGCTGGGCCTGTGGCCGATCGTCTCGCCGGAGTACGGCGGCAATGGCGGCCTGCCCCCGATTCTGTTCTGTTTCGCATTCTTCCTGCTGGTCTTCACCGGCCCCGGCCCGTATTCCCTGGACAGGCTGCGGACCCAAACCGATTCTGAGTAGCAAATAAGTGACCTAGCTCCCGAACACTTTGAGCACCACGGCTTTCGCGCGCCGCGTCACCCGAAGGTAGTTGTCCAGGAACTCACCGCCATCACCGCCTGGCCAACCTGCCGCTGCCGCAACGGCATTCAGTTGCCGTCCCGGTCCCGGCAGCTGGTCGGTGGGCTTGCCCTTGACCAGCACCAGCGCGTTGCGGGCCCGGGTGGCGGTCAACCAGGCCTCGCGCAGCCGCGCGACGTCGCTCTCGGCGACCAGTTCCGCGGCCCCGATGGCGTCGAGTGCCTGCAGCGTCGACGTGTTATGCAATGACGGGATCTTCTGCCCGAACCGCAGTTGCAGCAGCTGCACCGTCCACTCGATATCGGCCAGACCCCCGCGGCCCAGCTTGGTGTGGGTGTTCGGGTCCGCTCCGCGGGGCAGTCGTTCGGCGTCCACCCGCGCCTTGACCCGCCGGATCTCCCGCACCGTATCGGCGGACACCCCGCCGGTGGGATAGCGGGTCTTGTCGGCCATCAACAGGAATCGCTCGCCGAGTTCGGCATCGCCGGCCACCCGGTGCGCCCGCAGCAGGGCCTGAATTTCCCAGGGCTGCGCCCACTGCGCGTAATACGCCTCGTACGAGGACAGTGTCCGCACCAGCGGGCCGTTACGGCCCTCCGGTCGCAGCCCGATGTCGACCTCCAATGGCGGGTCGGCGCTGGGTGTACCCGGCAGCGCCCGCACCTGTTCGGCGACCGTCGCTGACCACTTCATCGCGACGGCTTCATCGACTCCTTCAGAAGGCTCACAGACGAACATCACATCGGCGTCCGACCCGTAGCCGAGCTCGCCGCCGCCGAGGCGGCCCATCCCGATCACCGCAATACGCGCAGGCGGACCACCAGCGGGAGTCATGTCGCGGATCACCACCTCGAGGGCGGCCTGCAGCACCGCCACCCAGATCGAGGTGAGAGCCCGGCACACATCGGTCACCTCGAGCATGCCCAGCAGGTCTGCGGAGGCGATGCGGGCCAGTTCATGACGGCGCAACGTCCGTGCCGCGGCGATCGCCCGCGCCGGGTCCTGATGCCGACCCGCCGCCGCGACCAGCGCGCGCCCCACCGTATCCGGGTCCGCCTCAAGCAATTTGGGGCCGCTGGGGCCGTCGGCGTACAGCTGGATCACTTCGGGTGCCCGCATCAGCAGATCCGGCACGTAGGCCGAGGTGCCAAGAACCCGCATCAGCCGTTTGGCGACCGAACTCTCGTCACGCAAGGTCGACAGATACCACCGCAGATCCCCGAGTTCCTCGCTGAGCCGCCGGTAGAACAACAGCCCAGCGTCGGGATCGGGGGTATCCGACAGCCAGTCCAGCAGCGTGGGCAGCAGCACCTGCTGCACCCGGCCACGTCTGCCGCTCTCGCCGGCCAGCGCGGCCAGATGGGTCAGTGCGCTCTGCGGCCCCTCGTACCCGAGTGCCGCGAGCTGCCGTTCGGCCGCTTCAGGCGACAAGACATCCGAGAAGCCCGGCTTGCCAACCGATTCCAGTAGCGGCTGATAGAACAGCTTGGCGTGCAGGCGCGACACCCGCAGGCTTTGGCGCTTGAGTTCCTGACGCAGCACGCCGAGGGCGTCGTGCTGACCGTCGGGTCGCATGTGCGCAGCGCGCGCCAGCCAGCGCATGCCCTCGACATCATCGGACTCGGGCAGCATGTGAGTGCGCTTGAGCCGCTGCAGTTGCAGCCGGTGCTCCAGCAGACGGAGGAACTGGTAGGACGCGGACAGGTTGGCCGCATCGTCGCGGCCGACGTAGCCGCCGGCTCCCAGTGCGGCGAGCGCATTCAGCGTGGAGGCCACGTGCAGCGACTCGTCGTTGCGACCGTGCACCAATTGCAGGAGCTGCACTGCGAATTCGACATCACGCAGTCCGCCGGTGCCCAATTTGATCTCGCGGGCACGCACCCCGGCAGGCACCAACTCCTCGACGCGGCGCCGCATCGCCTGCACTTCGACGACGAAATCCTCGCGCTCACAGGCGGTCCACACCATCGGCATCAACGCTTCGACGTAGCGGGCGCCGAGTTCGGGATCACCGGCGGCCGGGCGGGCCTTCAGCAGCGCCTGGAACTCCCAGGTCTTGGCCCAGCGCTCGTAGTAGGCGATGTGGGATTCCAGGGTGCGTACCAGCTGGCCCTGCTTGCCCTCGGGCCGCAGGGCCGCGTCCACCTCGAAGAAGGTGTCCGCCGCGAAACGCATCATCTCCCCCGCGACCCGGGTGCTGATCGCGTCGGCCTTCTCCACCACGAAGATGACGTCGACATCGCTGACATAGTTCAGTTCGCGGGCACCGCTTTTGCCCATCGCGATCACCGAGATCACCGGTGCAGGTGTGTCGTCACCGCACACCGTCTTCACGGCGACCAGCAGCGCGGCCGCAAGTGCGGCATCGGCGAGGTCGGCCAGATGCTCGCCCACGGTGCTGAACTGCAGCACCGGTTCGTTCTCCACGGTCGGCGCCAGATCGAGCCCGGCCAGCACCAGCAGCCGATCGCGGTAGAGGGTCTTCAGCGCCAGGCTCGCCGCCCGCGAATCCGGGGCGCGGTCGGCTTCGGCGACGAAGGACTGCCGGAGCTCCTGCGCCGGCAGTAGCGGCGCGGCACCGGCCAGCAGATGCCAGGACTGCGGCCGGGCGACCAGATGATCACCGAGGGTCAGCGAGCCACCCAGCACCGCGAACAACCGGCCGCGCAGCCCCTTGTCCTTCAGCAGGGCGCAGTTGAGTTCCTGCCAGTCGGACTCGAGTGCGTCGGCCAGCCGCACCAGGGTGCGTAGGGCAGCGTCCGCGTCCGGCGCCCTGGACAACGACCAGAGCAGTTCCACATAATTGTCGGTGTTCCAGCCGAGTCGGTTCAGGTCGTCGCGTGCGGTCAGCTCGACGAGGCCGAGCCTGCCGACGCTTGGCAGCTTGGGTCGCTGCGTCGCGGGTTTGGCCACCCACCCAAACTACAACGACAGATAGTGCTTCAACTCGAACGGGGTGACCGTGCTGCGGTAGTTCTCCCACTCGGTGCGCTTGTTACGCAGGAAGTAGTCGAACACGTGCTCCCCCAACGCTTCCGCGACGAGCTCCGAGGTTTCCATCTCAGTGAGCGCCATGCCGAGACTGCTCGGCAGCTCCTTGTAGCCCATGGCGCGCCGCTCCTCGGGGGTGAGGCTCCACACGTTGTCCTCGGCCTGGGGTCCGAGCACGTAGTTCTTCTCGACACCGCGCAGACCGGCAGCCAGCAGCACCGCGTAGGTGAGGTAAGGGTTGCAGGCCGAGTCGGGGCTGCGGACCTCGAGGCGGCGCGATGACGCCTTGCGCGGTGTGTACATCGGCACCCGGACCAGGGCCGACCGGTTGGCCGCACCCCAGGATGCCGCGGTCGGCGCTTCGCCGCCGTGCACCAGACGCTTATAGGAGTTGACCCACTGATTGGTGACGGCGCTGATCTCGCATGCGTGCTCGAGGATGCCTGCGATGAACGACTTGGCGACATCGGACAGCTGGAGCGGGTCATCGGGGCTATGGAAGGCATTGGTGTCGCCCTCGAACAGGCTGAGGTGGGTGTGCATCGCCGAGCCCGGGTACTCACCGAACGGCTTGGGCATGAACGAGGCGCACACGCCGTCGGCCAGCGCGACCTCCTTGACGACGTAGCGGAAGGTCATCACGTTGTCGGCCATCGACAGGGCGTCGGCGTAGCGCAGGTCGATCTCCTGCTGGCCGGGTGCGCCCTCGTGGTGGCTGAACTCGACTGAGATGCCCATCTGCTCCAACGCGTCGATGGCGTGCCTGCGGAAGTTGGGGGCCGAGTCGTGAATAGTCTGGTCGAAGTAGCCGCCGTTGTCGGCCGGGATCGGCACCGAACCGTCCTCGGCTCCCGGCTTCAGCAGGAAGAACTCGATCTCGGGGTGCACATAGCAGGAGAACCCCAGGCCGCTGGCCTTGGCCAGCTGCCGGCGCAGCACATGCCGGCAGTCCGCCCACGACGGGGAGCCGTCGGGCATGGTGATATCGCAGAACATCCGCGCCGAATGATGCTGGCCGGCGCTCGTGGTCCAGGGCAGCACCTGGAAGGTCGACGGATCGGGCCGCGCGACGGTATCGGATTCCGACACCCGGGCGAAGCCCTCGATGGAGGAGCCGTCGAATCCGATGCCCTCCTCGAAGGCGCCTTCGAGTTCTGCGGGCGCAATAGCCACCGACTTCAGGTATCCGAGCACGTCGGTGAACCACAACCGGACGAAGCGGATATCGCGTTCCTCCAGCGTGCGCAGCACAAATTCCTTCTGGCGGTCCATGCTGGAAGCCTAGGTACAGGCTGTTAAATCTACGTTACACACGCGTCGCGGTTCCGACCTCGACATGATTCAGTGGTGCGGTGACTGGAGCAGCAGGCCCCGCCGGATCCGACGGGCATTCACTGGCGGCGATCCAGGAACTACGGGCCCCAAGTCCGGAACCTATATCGGCGCGGCGGGTGACCCCCGAGCCGACGACTGGGCGGCTTTCGCCCTGGTGCTGGGCAGCGCGTTGAGCAGCTGGGCGCTGCTGACGGTGCTCGCGGTGGCGTGCAGCCGCGAACCCCGGGTGCGTGCCCTGTTGTCCCGCGAGATGATCCCGTTTGAGCGGAGGGCTGGAGCGCAGCGACCCGGGAAGTAGTCCCAGTCTCAGCAGCGCAACCCTGGCGGGGGCTGAACCAGGCCGGTCAGGAACGCCAGCACCGTGGTGTCCACGCAGGCGTCACCGTTGAACACCACGGTGTGCTGGGTGCCCTCGAAGGTCACCAACGGTGCGTCCAGTTGACGGGCCAGTTCCACACCGGCCTCATATGGCGTTGCAGGGTCGCGCGTCGTCGACACCACCATCACCTTCCCCGCACCGGGCGAGGCCGCGGGCCCGGGTGCCGACGTCGACAGCACCGGCCACAACGCGCAGGTATCGCGCGGCGCGTAGCCGGTGAAGGTGCCGTACTCCATGAACGGCGCGGCCGCGCGGGTGCGCAGGTCGGCGTCCACCCAGGCCGCCGGATCTGTCGGGAACGGTGCATCCACGCAGCGGATAGCGGTGAACGCGTCCTGCTGGCTGCGGTAGTGACCGGAGGCATCGCGGCGCCAGTAGTCATCGGCCAGCTGCAGCAGGTCGCTGGGATCGGTCCCGCGCTGCAGGCCGAGCAGCCCGCTGGTCAGGTAGGGCCAGTAGCGCTTGCTGTAGAGGGCGTTGGCAGTTCCGGTGATGACATCGGCGTAGCCCAGTCCGCGCGGATCCGGGGTGGCGGCGGGCTGTTGCACCAGTGGGTCGATGAGCTGGTGGTAGCGCGCGACGGACTGGGCGGGGTCGGTGCCCAACGGGCAGTCCGCCGATTTCGCACAGTCGGCCGAGTAGTCGTCGAAGGCCCGCTGGAATCCGGTCAGCTGCCGCACGCTTTCGCTGATCGGATCCGTGCCGGGGTCCAGCGCACCATCGAGCACCATGGCCCGGACCCGCTGCGGGTAGCGCTGCGCGTAGGCCGTGCCGAGCTCGGTGCCGTAGGAGAAACCGAGATAGCTGAGCTGCTCGTCGCCGAGCGCGGCGCGCACCGCATCCATGTCCTGCGCGGCCGAGGCGGCGCCGATGTTGGCCAGGAATTGCGGGCCCATGTTGTCCAGGCAGGATTGCGCGAACGACCGGTATACCTCTTCGATGTGGGCGACCCCGGCCGGGCTGTAGTCGGCCATCGGTTCGCTGCGGTACGCGTCGAACTCGGCGTCGGTGCGACAGCGCAGCTGGGGGGTCGAATAGCCGACACCGCGCGGGTCGAAGCCCACCAGATCGAACTGCTGCCCGATCGGGGAGGCGGCAAGCGCGGTGCCCATCTGGGCGACGGTGTCCACTGCCGAGGCGCCGGGACCGCCGGGATTGACCATCAGCGTCCCGATCCGGTTGCCCGCGGCGGGGATCCGGATGACGGCCAGTTGTGCTTGTGCGCCTTCGGGATTGGCGCGGTCGACGGGAACCGCGATGGTGGTGCACTGCGCCGTGGTGACCACCGGGGCGTCGCCGAGGAACTGTGCGCAGGTACCCCAGGCCGGAGATTCGGCGTGAGCGGGCGCGCACAGCACGCCTGCCATGGTGAGCAGGGCCACCAGCACCGCGAAAGTTCTGCCCGCCAGCCACATGGCGATCATGGTCGCACGCACGCAGCGCCGACTTCGCCGCGGAATCAGTGCAGAGACCACCCGGGGACCAGACGGTGACAGCGCCGTTATCTGCAGCGGGTGCCCTCCGGCGGAACGACACCGTCGATCAGATACGTGGCGGAGATGTCGTCTACGCAGGCGTTGCCCTGGAACACCACGGTGTGCTGGGTGCCCTCGAAGGTGAGCAGGGTGCCGCCGAGTTGCCGGGCCAGGTTGACGCCCGCCTGGTACGGGGTGGCCGGGTCATTGGTGGTGGACACCACCAGGGTCGGCGGCAGCCCCGGCACGTTCAGTTCGTGCGGGTCTGAGGTCGGCGGCGCGGGCCAGAATGAGCAGGTGCCCATCGGCGCGTTGCCGGTGAACTCGCCATAGCTCAGGAACGGTGCCACCTCGCGGGCGCGCCGGTCCTGCTCGATCACGGTGTCCCGGTCGGTGATGGGCGGTTCGTCCACACAGTTGACGGCCACCCGCACATCGGTCGAATTGTTGTAGTGGCCTTGCGCATCCCGGCCCATGTACAGATCGGCGAGCGCCAGCATGGTGTCACCGCGGCCGTCGCGCAGCTCGGTCAAGCCGTCGGTCAGGTGCCGCCACAGATTGGGCGAGTACAGCGGCAGGATGGTTCCGACGATCGCGTCGCTGTAACCGAGGCCGCGCGGATCGTTTGTCGGCGCCGGATCCTGCACCAGCGGCTCCACCAGGGACTTGTAGACGTCGGTCGCCTTGGCTGGATCAGTGCCCAGCGGGCAGCTCGGATCCTGCGCGCAGTCCGCGGCGTAATCGTCGAAGGCCTTCTGAAAGGCCGCGGCCTGCCGGATATCGGCTTCCACCGGATCGGCATTCGGGTCCACCGCGCCATCGAGGATCATCGCCCGCACCTTGTCGCCGAACAGTTCGGCGTAGGTCGCGCCGATCCGGGTGCCGTAGGAGTAGCCGAGGTAGGTCAGCTTCTCATCGCCGACCGCTTCCCGCATGGCATCCAGATCTTTTGCCACGCTTTGTGTTCCTACGTTGGCCAGGAACTCCTCGCCCATCTTGTCCACGCAGCGGTCGATGAATTCCTTGGTCTGCGTCTCAATGTGCTCGACGCCCTCGTCGGTATACTCCACCGTCGGGTCGGCACGCAGCCGGTCGTTGTCCTCATCGGAGTTGCACCACAGCGCGGGCTTGGACAGCCCTACGCCCCGGGGGTCGAAACCGACGAGATCGAACCGCTCACGCACCGACTGCGGCATGGTGCCGACCAGATTGACCGCGGCCTCCACGCCGGATTCGCCAGGGCCGCCGGGGTTGATGAACAACGATCCGATCTTCTGTCCGGTGGCCTTGATCCGGATCATCGCGATCTGGGCGACGTCACCGTCGGGGTTGTCGTAGTTGACAGGGACGGAGAGCAGCCCGCATTCGGCGCTGGACGGAAGGCGGGACTCCCCCGCGGCGGCCTGGCACGGCGCCCACTGCGCCGGGGTGCCCGGCCGGGGGGCGGACAGCACGGCGCGGCCGTCGACGACGTTGCTACATCCGGAGACCAGGAGCAACGTCATGGCGGCCGCGAGGATCCCGCGCGTCAGGTTCATGGGTGACCATGCTGCCATGCGCTGCCATCGAAGCAGGTGAGGCTACCGACTGATCGCCACCGGAGAGGATTCCGGCAGCTCGTCGCGCTCGAGGTGGAGGAAACTGGCATCGTCCGCTGAGCCTTTGCATGGTGCCGATGTGAGGACCGCCGGCTGTCGATGTGACGAATTCCACTTAACCGGGCGTTCACCTTCGGGCGCCGGAGTGGCAGACTGATACGCGTCAGACGACCCGGGGACCCAATGGGCCTCGAGGGAACGACCCGACAACACATCGAAGGACAATGATGTCTGCATCTGAGCGGTCCATTCATGGTGCCAAGCAGCCTGCCGAGACGGCGCGGCCGAAGGCGAAGGTCCGCACCCACCACCTGCAGAAGTGGAAGTCCGAAGGCCACAAGTGGTCGATGCTCACCGCATATGACTTCTCCACCGCCCGTATCTTCGACGACGCCGGCATTCCGGTGCTGCTGGTCGGCGACTCCGCCGCCAACGTGGTGTACGGCTACGACACAACCGTGCAGGTTACCGTCGACGAACTCATCCCGCTGGTCCGGGCCGTGGTTCGCGGTGCCGCCCACGCGCTGGTGGTCGCCGACCTGCCGTTCGGCAGCTACGAGCGCAGTGCCGATCAGGCACTGGAGACGGCAACGCGCTTCATGAAGGAGACCGGCGCGCACGCGGTCAAACTCGAGGGAGGCGAGCGAGTGGCGGCCCAGGTCGCGGCGCTCACCCAGGCCGGTATCCCGGTGATCGCGCATATCGGCTTCACCCCGCAGAGTGTGAACGGGCTCGGCGGATTCCGCGTGCAGGGTCGCGGCGACTCCGGCGATCAGACCATCCACGACGCGATCGCAGTGGCCGAGGCCGGCGCGGTGGCCGTGGTGCTGGAGATGGTGCCCGCCGAACTGGCCACCCAGATCACCGGCAAGCTCACCATCCCGACCGTCGGTATCGGCGCGGGACCCAACTGCGACGCCCAGGTGCTGGTGTGGCAGGACATGTCCGGTATGACCTCGGGCAAGACCGCGAAGTTCGTCAAGCGGTTCGCCGATATCGGGGCCGAGTTGCACCGCGCGGCAACGCAGTATGCCGATGAGGTCGCCAGCGGGGTCTTCCCCACCGAGGAGCACTCCTACTGATCCCCGGGTCGCTTCGCTCCTGCCCGCCGGACCAGCCGGTCAACCGCGCCCGCCGCTTACTGAAAGTCGGGGGCGCGCTTGCCCAGGAATGCGGCGATACCGTACCCTAACCGTCGGCGCCTGCGGCGTTGCGGCGATGAACCGGCCTCCAGTTCCATCTGTCCCTCGACGTCGGCGCCGTAGGTGTTCAGCAGCAGTTGCTTGAACGCGGGGTTGGAACCCTTTGGCCCAGCAGCGATCTCACCGGCGAGCTGCTCGGAGCTTGGCGAGCAGGTCGGCATCGGGAACAACGGTGGTCACCAGACCCCACTCGAGACGATGTTGACGACGGATCCTGCCCGGGGTTGTTCACCTGGATATGGCACGCTGTTCACAACTTCTGACACGTGCTGGATCGAACAAGGGTGAAAATGCCTGCTGACAAACCAAAGACGTCGCGCCACATCGAGGTTGAGCGAAAGTTCGACGTGGTCGAGACCACGGTCTCGCCGTCCTTCGAGGGCCTCGCCATGGTGTCGCGGGTGCAACACACGCCCACCCAGACGTTGGAGGCGGTGTACTACGACACACCCAACTACGACCTGGCCGCGAAGCTCATCACCTTGCGCCGGCGCACCGGCGGGGGCGACGCCGGCTGGCACGTGAAGCTGCCCGCGGGCCCGGACGCCCGCACCGAGGTGCGCGCGCCGCTGGCCGACTCCGTTCCCGAGGAGATTCGCGATGTGGTCGCGGCAATCGTCCGGGACCGGCCGCTGGGCGCCGTCGCCCGCATCACCACCGAGCGCACCGTCTCGTTACTGTTCGGAGCCGATGACACCCCGGTCGCGGAGTTCTGCGATGACCAGGTGACCGCGGCGGCACTGCGCCCCGACAGCGAGCCGCAGTTCTGGCGGGAATGGGAGCTGGAACTGGTCGAGGGCGGCCCCGCCGACATCCTGGACCGGTTGTCGAACCGGCTGCTCGATGCCGGCGCGGTACCGGCCGGGCACGGCTCGAAGCTGGCCAGGGTGCTCGCCACCGGCGAACCCGAGGCACAGGCGGTGGAGGCCTTCGATCCGGTCCGACGGGCCGTCGCCGCGAGCGTCGAGGAACTGGTCTCATGGGACCGCGCGGTCCGCGCCGATGTCTACGACTCCGTACACCAGATGCGCGTCACCACCCGCAAGATCCGCAGCCTGCTGGCCGACGGGGCATTCGACCTGGCCGAGGACACGTGGATCCTCGATGAGCTGAAGCTGTTGGCGGGCCTGCTGGGCGTGGCCCGGGACGCGGAGGTGCTGGCGGAGAAGTACGCGAACGCCATCGACGGACTCGCTCCGGAGCTGGTGCGCGGCCCGGTGCGTCGGCGTTTGGTCGAAGGGGCTCGGCAACGGTATGCCATCGGTTGGCGCCGTTCGGTGCTGGCGATGCGTTCGGAGCGCTACTTCCGGCTGCTCGACGCCCTCGAAGCGCTGGTCGCGGCGCCATCGGTGACATCTGAGCAGTCCGGTGCGGAATCGGCGGCAGCCAGTGTGGCAGCGGCGTACGAGAAGGTGCGCAAGGCCGCGAAGGTCGCCGACCAGGACGGAACCAACGAGTCGCTGCACCGGATCCGCAAGCGCGCCAAGCGCCTTCGCTACACTGCGTCGGCGACCGGGGATTCCGCTGTGGAAGCCAAGGCCAAAACCATCCAGAGCCTGCTCGGCGATCATCAGGACAGCGTGGTCAGCCGTACCCATCTGCTTGAGGAAGCCGACGCCGCGCACGCCGCCGGCGAAGACACCTTCACCTACGGCCTGCTGTACGAGAAGGAGGCCGAGGTGGCGTTGCAGACCGAAGAAGGCATCGGCGCTGCACTCAAAGCCTTGAAGAAGGCAGTACAGAAGTAGGGGGCGGACGAGCTGGCCTGTAAGCCGGATTCTGTTCCTCACCGGAGTTTCCGGCGAGGCGGCGACCATCCATCTGGGCACACCGTCGCCGGGTGCCTCAAGCGGCCTACCCGCAAGCTCGGGCGAGCAGCCCTCGAACGCTTGCGCAGCCACAACCAGGTTGCAGCCTTCTTGGCCTTGCTTCGGGTGGGGTTTACCTAGCCATCCCGGTCACCCGGGATGCTGGTGCGCTTTTACCGCACCGTTTCACCCTTACCTTCGCTACCCAAAGGACAGCGGAGGCGGTCTACTTTCTGTGGCACTGTCCCGCGGGTTTCCCCGGATTGCCGTTAACAATCACCCTGCTCTGTGAAGTCCGGACTTTCCTCGATGCCCAGATAGGAAATCTGAGCTCCGCGGTCGCCCGGCCAACTCGTCCGCGCAGATAACCTACCCTCAGGGACGCCAAGATGTTTCGCTGCCCGACCTCGACAACACTTTTCGCTGGCTCACGGTCGGACCACGCTGCCAGGACGATCTGTCGATCGTGCTGATGGCGGTGCCCGACGCCCCCGTCATGGACGCCGTCACCCAGGAACAGGTCCGCGACTGCGGGTTTTGGGACCCGTCACGTGCGGCTCACCCAGCTGGCCGATGTGGGCGCGTTCAGAGATGAGCGCAGCGTCGCTCAGCTCCGCGAGAGCGGCTCGATCCAACACGTCGAACATGTGTTCGATGATAATCGAGGGGTACGACGTCGGCAGAAGACAACCTCGCGGCCTGTGGATAACTCTCAGCTGGATAACTCTCAGCGTCCCCTGCGCAGCACCATCACGTTGTCGATGAGGTGCCCCGTCTGCCCGTCTGGTCCGGTCGCTTCGCGCTCAACCGGCCCCACCTGCACCCGCTCCCAGCCGTCGGCCAAGTCCAGCCCCGCAACCACTTCCTCAGCGGTGGGGAACTCGACGTGCTGGTGGTTGGACCAGGGTGGCGCGGCGCCGTGGTCGACGATCACCAGCAGTCCCCCGGGCGCCACCGCGTCCGCGGCCCGCCGCAGTACCCGGACCCGGTCCAGCGGAATCTTCGAATGCAGGAACTGCGCCGACACCAGATCGAACTGGCCTGGGGGGAAGCTGACCTCGAGATCGTGATGCTGGAAGTCGATGTGGCTCAACAACTCCCCCGCATCCTCGCGGGCCCGCTCCAACGCCACCGGGGAGACGTCGGTAGCCACCACATACCAACCCCGTGAGGCCAACCAGAGGGCATCCGCACCCTCTCCGCAACCCAGATCGAGAGCGCGACCGGGCGACAGTGGTTCTGCCACCTCAGCCAGCCGGACGTTCACCCGCCCACTCCAGACCCGATCGCGCTGACCGTAGTGGGCGTTCCAATGCTCGGCAGTGTCGGGCACCGGCCACGGCGGGACGGGAAGCCCCACTTCGTCGGCGAGCAGGCTCTGCACCACGGCAGCCGCCGCGAGTGAGCCACTGGCCACCGCCGCCGCCACCTGAGGCATCTGCACGCTGACGTCACCGGCCGCGAACACCCCGGGCACCGAGGTGCGCTGGAACTGGTCCACGACGATGGCATCCGCCGCAACAGGACTGGCGGGCGCGAAGGCCACACCGAGGTGAGCAGCCAGCTGGGACCGCTGATACAGCACCGCCGCCACCAGCACACCGCGCCTGTGCAACGGATCCCCTTCGGCGAACCTTACCTCGGTCAATTCACCGTTCTCCGACTGGAATTCGGCGACTTTCCGGCCATCCACGGAGATCCCGGCGGCGACCAGCAGCTCGTCCTCCAAGTCCGCGCCATTGGTCAGCACGACGATATCGTCGCTCCACCCCTTCAGCATCAACGCCATGTGCGCGGCCCGGTCACCGTCGGCAAGCACCGCCAGGGGCTGATCCCGCATCTCCCAGCCGTGGCAGAACGGGCAGGGGAAGGCCGACCCGCCCCACAACGCGTCCAGACCCGGGATCTGCGGCGGCCGGTACTGCATTCCGGTCGCCAAGAGAATCCGGCGTGCGTGTTCGTGACCGCCATCGGCGAATGCCACGACGAAGTCCGATCCGTCCGGTTTGGCGGCGGTCACCCGCGCCGACCGCAACGTGACGCTCGGATACTGCGCAAGTTCAGAACGCCCCGCCTGGTAGAGCTCCGCAGGCGGGCGCCCATCGTGTCCCAGCAGTCCACCGATGCCGTGAGCGGCCAGATTGCTCTGATCGCCGTCGTCAACCACCAGCGTTCTGCGCCGGGCACGGCCGAGCACCAGCGCCGCGCTCAGACCGGCGGCGCCGCCACCGACGATGATGCAATCCCAAACGTTTTCCACGCCATCGAGCTTGCCGATTGTCGACCATAATGCCAAGCTCATTTGCCATGCAGGCAAAGAGCGTCGATGACGCGGTTCGAAAGCGGCTGCGGGATCTGCGCACACAGCAGGGCCTGACGCTGCAGGATGTGGCCGCCCGCGCCAGCATTGACGTGTCGACACTGAGCCGACTGGAATCCGGTAAGCGACGGCTGGCCTTGGATCACCTTCCGCGACTGGCGCTCGCGCTGTCAGTCAGCACCGACGAACTGCTGCGTGAACCGGAATCCGAAGACCCGCGGGTACGCGGCAGCTCGCACACCCGCAATGGCGTGACCTACTGGCCGTTGACCCGTCAGGGCCCGACCGGCGGGCGGCACACGTTCAAGGTGCGGGTGAGCACCAAACGCAATACGCCGCCTGCCGAGTTGCCGATCCATGAGGGCCAGGAATGGGTATACGTGCTCTCCGGGCAATTGCGCCTGGTTCTCGGTAAGCGCGATTTCATCATCAAACCTGGTGAGGCCGTGGAGTTCTCAACCTGGACGCCGCACTGGTTCGGCACCGTGGACAGGCCGGTGGAGGCCATCATGATCTTCGACGTCCACGGTGAGCGCCTGCATCTGCACAGTTCAGTCTAGATAAGACGTCTGGTTCACCAACTGCACCGAAGCCAGCCCGTCGGGGTAGAACTCGGCGATGCTCAGCGACGCGAGATCCAGATGCAGCCGGTAGAGAATCCCGGCGTTACCGTCGAGCGCCAACCGCAGCATGGTCTTGATCGGGGTGACATGGGATACCACCAGCACCGTCGATCCGGCGTATTGCTCGACGATCCGATCGCGTGCGCGACGCACCCGCTGCGCCACCGTGTCGAAACTCTCCCCACCCGGCGGCGTCACGCTGGTGTCGCGCAACCAGTTGCCGTGTAGGTCCGGATCACGTTGTGCCGCCTCGGAGAACGTCAGACCCTCCCACACCCCGAAGTCGGTCTCGATCAGATCGTCATCGACGGTGACGTCCAGGCCGAGTTCCTTGGCAGCGGCAGCGGCCGTTTCGTGGGCACGCTGCAGCGGTGAGGACAGCACCGCGTCCACGCCGCTCCTGGCGCCCAGGTACTTCGCGGCCGCCTCGGCCTGGCTGCGACCGAGTTCGGTCAGCGCCGGGTTGCCACGGCCGGAGTAGCGGCGGTCCACCGAATGTTCGGTCTGCCCGTGGCGCAGCAGCAGCAGGCGGGTCGGTTCGCCGCGCGCGCCACTCCAACCCGGCGAGGCCGGCGCGGCCGCTGGAGCAGTCCCCGCGGCAGCGTCCATCGCCTCGTTGGCCAACCGGTCCGCATGAGAATTACGTGCCCGCGGTATCCAGCCATACTCGATCTGGCCGAACTGCCGGGCCAGTTGCGCGGCTTCACGATTGAGCTCCAGCAGGTCGGGATGCTTGACCCGCCAGCGCCCGGACATCTGCTCGACCACCAGCTTGGAGTCCATGAACACCACGACCTCGGTCGCGCCGAGTTCGGCGGCGGCCGTCAGTCCCGCGATCAGTCCGCGGTACTCGGCGACATTGTTAGTGGCCCGGCCGATCGACTCCTTACGCTCGGCGAGGACGGCCGCACGGTCCGCGCTGTACACGACGGCGCCATACCCGGCCGGGCCCGGATTCCCTCGCGAACCTCCGTCGACCTCGATAATCACCTTCACGACACGATCACCTTCACGATTTGAACCGCAACAGGATCGCCCCACATTCGGGGCATCGCAGGACCTCGTCGTCATCGGCGGCCGTGATCCTGGCCATCTCACCGCGGTCGATCTCGATACGGCATGCCCCGCAACGCTTTCCCTGCAACAGACCGGCCCCCGCACCGCCGCCGGTGCGTTGCTTCTCGTAGAGAGCGACCAGGTCGGCATTCAGAAACGACATCAGCTCCGCACGTCGGCCGGCGGACACCTGACGGATGTTGTCGATGCTCACCAACGCCGCATCCCGGGCCAACTGTGCCGCCGACACCTCGTTCTGCAAGGCGTCGATGCCGGACAGTTTCTCGGACTGCTGCCGCTGCAATTCCTCCCGGCGCTCCATGACCTCGATCAAGGCGTCCTCCAGGGAGGCCTGCCGACGCTCCAGCGTCTCCAGCTCGTGCTGGAGTTCGCTCAGCTGTTTGGCATTCACCGTGCCGCCCTCCAGCAGCGTCCGGTCACGGTCCTCGCGCTGGCGCACCGAATCGATCTCGCTCTCCAGCTTCGTGATCTCACCGTCGATGTCCTCCAGGGCAATTCGCACGACCGCCAGCTCGTCGTTGGCCACCTGATACAGCGCCTGCACGCGATCGAATTCCTGCTGCTCGGCCAGATTGCCTGCCCGATGATCGGCGCGGCGCAGCTCGGCATCGACCTCGGCCAAGTCCAGCAGTGAACGTTGCTGGCTTACTTCGGCTTTCATGATTGAGACCTTCCATCGATATTCCACGGGTCGGTGCGCACGGTACTGACGCGCACCGGTAAAACCTCGCCGAAGCTGCCGCGCAGCAACGATGCCGCCTGGTGACACCAGGGGAACTCACTTGCCCAATGCGCGACATCGACGAGTGCCACGTCCGATATCCGGCCATGTTCGTCGGCCGGATGGTGCCGCAGATCTGCGGTCACATAAGCCTGCACCCCGGCACCGGTCACCGCGCCCAGCAGTGAATCGCCCGCACCGCCACAGACGGCGACCCGGGACACCACCGCATCGGCAGCGCCAGCGGCACGCACGCCCCAGATGGTCTCGGGCAGCGCCCCGCGCACCCGAGCGACGAACGCCGACAACGATTCCGGCTCCGGGAGCGAGCAGATGCGACCGATACCGACATCGGCCGGTAGCGGCGCAAGCGCGAGGACGTCGAACGCCGGTTCCTCATAGGGATGCGCGGCCCGCAGTGCGGCGAGTACCCGGCCACGCAGCCGTGCCGGGGCGATCATCTCGACACGGTCCTCGGCGACCAGCTCGACGGTGCCGATCTCGCCGATCGCCGGCGCCGCGCCGTCCTGCGGCAGGAACTGCCCGGTGCCACGCACACTCCAACTGCAACAGGAGTAGTGCCCGATCTGACCGGCACCCGCGGCGAACAATGAATCCCGCACCTGCGCAGCATGATCGGCGGGCACGAACACCACCCATTTGTCCAGTTCCGGACCGGACGACCCGCGCGAGAGCACATCCTCGACCACCAGTCCCAGGCTTTCGGCGAGCGCATCGGAGACTCCCGGGGACGCCGAATCGGCGTTGGTGTGCGCAGTGAACAACGCCTGCCCGGACCGGATCATCCGGTGGATCAACGCACCCTTGGCGGTTGAGGCGGCCACGGTGTCCACACCCCGCAGCAGCAGTGGATGGTGCGCCAACAGCAGCCCGCCCTCGGGTACCTCGGCGACCACCGCATCGGTGGCGTCCACCGCGATGGTCACCGACGAGACCGGTTCCCCAGGGTCACCGCACACCAGTCCGACCGAATCCCAGTCATGGGCCAGCGCAGGCGGATACGCGGCATCCAGGACATCCATCGCCTCGGCCAGGGACACGCTCACCGGGCGGCCTCCGTCATCGCGTCCACCAGCTGTGGCCACTCGGGGCGCACCGCCGCGCGCAGATACTCACCGTCCAGCCCGACAAAGGTGTCGCATCGACGCACCGCAATCCCCTTGGTGTCCAGGTGCTTTCGCATCATCTCGGCATCCTCGACCCGGAACAGCACGAACGGTGCGCGGCCGTCCACCACGTCCACTCCGGCCGCGCGCAGTCCGGCCACCATCGCCTCGCGCACCCGAGCCAGGCGGTGGGCACCCGCGTCGGCTTCGGCCACCGCCTCCGGTGTGCAACATGCCGCCACCGCTTCGAGCTGCAGCGTGCCCAGCGGCCAGTGCGCGCGCCGCGCCGTCAGCCGGGCCAGAACATCGGGGGCGCCCAACGCGTACCCGACCCGCAGACCGGCCAGCGACCAGGTCTTGGTCAGGCTGCGCAGCACCATCACATCGGGCAGCGACATTGCGGCCAGCGATTCCGGCTCACCAGGCACCACATCGGCGAAGGCCTCGTCGACGACGACGATCCGGCCGGGCCCGCGTAGCGCCAGGATGTCGTGCACCGGATGCAGCACCGACGTCGGGTTGGTGGGGTTGCCGACCACGACCAGGTCGGCCCGAGCAGGCACGGCGGCACCGTCGAGCGTGAACGGCGGGTTGAGGACCACATGCTGGATCGGCAACCCGGCGGCGCTGAGCACCGCTTCGGGTTCGGTGAAGGACGGCGCGATCAGCGCGGCCAGCCGCGGATCCAGGTTGGGCAGCAGGGCGAAGCCTTCCGCGCCGCCGGCCAGCAGTGCCACCTCGTCGGAAGCACGTCCGTGCCGCGCGGCAACCGCCTGCGTCGCCCGGGTGACATCGGCGGCACTCGGGTAATGCCCCAGGTCGCTGAGCCGCTCACCGAGGCGCTGCACCAGCCAGCTCGGCGGTCCGGCAGCGCGGACGTTCACCGCGAAGTCCAGCATCCCGGGCGTCACAGCCTGATCACCGTGATAGCGCGCCGCCTGCCGAACCTCATCAATCACAGCACGACACTAGTGCGCCGACCAGCAGCACCGGTACATCGGCGACAATGGTGTGGTGACCGACGTTCTGCCTGAATCCGGAATCCGCTCCCCCCAGTTGGTGCTGTTCGACCTCGACGGCACCCTGACGGACTCCGCGGACGGCATCGTCGCCAGTTTCCGGCACGCCCTGGAAAGTATCGGCGCGACCGTCCCCGATGGGGATCTCGCCGGCCGGATCGTGGGCCCACCCATGCACCACACCCTGACCTCGATGGGCCTGGGCGAACGCGCCGACGAGGCCATCGCCGCCTACCGCGCCGACTACACCAGCCGCGGCTGGTCGATGAACAGGCTGTTCGACGGCATCCCCGATCTGCTGGAGGATCTGCGCCGCGTCGGCGTGCGTCTCGCGGTGGCCACCTCGAAGGCGCAGCCGACCGCACAGCGCATCCTGGCCCACTTCGGGTTGGACGAGTATTTCGAGGTCATCGCCGGGGCCAGCCCGGACGGCACCCGCGCGGCCAAGGCCGAGGTGGTCGCCTACGCTCTGGCACAGCTCAGCCCGCTGCCCGAGCGCGTGCTGATGGTCGGTGACCGATCACATGACGTCGAGGGCGCCGCCGCGCACGGAATCGACACCGTGGTGGTCGGCTGGGGATACGGTGCCGGCGATTTCGACGGGCCCGATGCGGTCGCGCCGTGGCACCGGGTGGCCGCGATCGCCGACCTGCGGGCGGTGCTGGGTGTCTGACCAGCCCGCCGAAACCCTGCACGTGACGTTCGTGTGCTCGGGCAATATCTGCCGCTCCCCGATGGCAGAGAAGATGCTGGCCCACCCACCAGATCGCAGAGCGCGGCCTGGCCGGGCAGGTGCGGATGATGCGCTCCTTCGACCCACGTTCGGCCGCCTTCACCCTGAACGTCGAGGACCCGTATTACGGTGGCGCGCAGGATTTCGAGGCGGTGTTCACCGTCATCGAGGCCGCGCTGCCCGGCCTTCACGACTGGATCGACCAACGGTTGGGACAGCGCCGATGAGCGCTGACGCGAAGAGGAAACAGCCATGAAGCGCTTCGGATTCCTGTTTCAGCCGCAGTGGCTGGCGCTCTACGTCGTCGTGGCGGCGTTCGCCTGGTTGTGCTTCACGGTGTTGGCACCGTGGCAGCTCGGCAAGAACACCACGACTTCGCGGGAGAACACCCAGATCGCCAACTCGCTGGACATCGAGCCGGTACCGCTGACAAGCCTTCTGCCGCAGCAGGATTCAGCTGCCCATGAGCATCAGTGGCAGCGGGTGACGGCCTCAGGTCACTATCTCCCCGACGCACAGGTGCTGGCGCGGCTGCGGTCGGTGGACGGCGCACCGGCATACGAGGTGCTGGTGCCGTTCGTCGTCGACGGCGGCCCGACGGTGCTGGTCAATCGCGGTTACGTCAAACCCGAGCAGGGCACCGCGGTGCCGCCCATCGCCGCCGCCCCGACCGAGCAGGTCAGCATCACCGCCCGGTTGCGCGACCCGGAGATGGTCGCCGCGGGCAAGGAACCGCGCCGCGCCGAGGGCGCCCAGCAGGTGTACTCGATCAACCCGGGGCAGATCTCCCAGGTGACCGGCGTACCGCTGGCGGGGTCCTATCTGCAGCTGGTCGAGAATCAACCCGGCGGCCTCGGCGTGATTCCACTGCCCGTCCTGGACGCCGGCCCGTTTCTGTCCTACGGCATCCAGTGGATCGCGTTCGGCATCATCGCCCCGATCGGGGTGGGCTACTTCATTCTCGCCGAGGTACGCGTGCGGCACCGGGAGAAAGCGCTCGCACATCCGCAGTCCCTTCCCGAACCCACAGAAGGGGCCGGCGAGCCCCCGAAACCCGCACCGATCAGCACCGATCAGAAGCTGGCCGACCGGTACGGCAAACGGCGCTGACGGCGACCGCCAGCACCGTTGCGCCCGCCTGCACTGCGCGTGACAACCGCACGCCGCGTCGCAGATCGCCCGCCATCGGCGCCGGGCCGTTGCCCAGGGTGGGTCGCATCTCGAGGCGGTGCGGGTACTGGGTCGGGCCACCCAACTGAACTCCGAGTGCGCCCGCGAAGGACGCTTCGGCCACCCCCGCGTTCGGGCTGGGATGCGCGCTCGCGTCGCGCCGCCAGGCCCGCCATGCCGCGGTCGGCGCACCGCTGACGGCCAGCACGACCAGTCCGGTCGTGCGGGCCCCGACGTAGTTCATAACATCGTCGAATCGAGCCGCGGCCCAACCGAACCGCAGATACCGCGGGGACTTGTGCCCGATCATCGCGTCCAGGGTGTTGGCGCCGCGGTAGACCAGTAGGCCGGGCACACCGGCCACCGCACCCCACAGGATGGGCGCCACCTGCGCATCGGAGGTGTTCTCGGCGACCGACTCCAGCGCGGCACGGGCCAGGCCGTCGGCGTCCAGGGCAGCCGGGTCCCGCCCACACAGCGAGGGCAGCAGCGCTCGGGCGCCGTCGACGTCCCCGCGCTCCAGGGTGCCCGCCACCTGGCCACCGGTGCGGGCCAATGACGTCCCGCCGAGCACGACATAGGTGGTAACCGCGGTGGCGGTGGCGGTCCAGAACGGGCCCCGTCGCCAGGCCGCATGCTCGATGGCCACCCCGAGAGCACCCAGCGCACTCAGCAGCACAGCGGTATGCGCGGCCCCGGCGACCCGGTTGTCGGCGTAGGTGCGGCGTTCCAGCGCAGCCGCGCCAGTACCGAACACCGCGACCGGGTGGCCGCGCTGCGGATCGGCCAGACACACATCGACCAGATAACCCGCCGCCAGGCCGATGGCTCGGGCAGAGCTTCTCCGCGCAAACACGTCGGCAGCGTCTCACAAGGTGGTGTACTCAGTTCTATGAGGCTGGGGTTCCGTGAGGCTGGGTTCCATGAGGCTGGGTTCGATGCGGCTGGGTCCCCCACAGCCGAGGCGCGTGGCCGATCTGATCAATCCCGCGGCCGCGCTGGCGCCGGCGGCGAACGTCATCATGCAACTAGCCTTCCCCCCGGCGACGGGTACGGCGTGCTGGAGAGCCGTGCCGGTTGGATCTTCGGCGGCAATCACCGCGGTACGGGCCTGCTGCGTCGTCAGCTGCGGCGGCAACCCCTCACTCGGCGCGTGGTTTCGGAGGACATACCACCACGGGTACGGGTGAATGATGCAGCATGTTGAGGCTTGTCGACCCGAGGACGGCGGCGGCGAGCGGCGTGCGACCCCGGCTTCCGATAATCACCATCTGAGCGTCGTACAGCTGTTGGAGCAGAGCGCGGCGGGGCCTGGCGGCATCGACGAGGACATCGACAGCGACCTCCGGGTGCGCCCGGCGGTACGGCTCGACGGCACGATTCAAGGCATTGACCTGCTCCAGCTCGATGGCTGCCCAGTCGATCAAGAATGGAATCGACACTTCACCGCTAGGCCGGCGCATCGACCAGGCGTGTACCGCTTGCACGGGGGCTCCGAGCGCGGCAGCCAGTTCGAACGCCAGATCCAGGGCGGCGGCGCTGGATCCATCCACTCCTACCACGATGGGTTGTGTTGTCGGCCTGAGTAGTTCGCCACGCCAGGCGATCACTGGACAATTCGTATGGCCACACAGATCAAGCGTGAGCGATCCGACGAGCAGCGCCACACCGGGTGTCACTTCATCGCAGCCGAGCACCAGCAGCCGCGCGTGTCGGCTGAGCGTCTTCAACGCATCCTCGGCGGGCTCATCGAGTGCAAGGGTGCTGATTTCCAGGTTCGGGTGGGCATGCCGGACAGCCTCGGCCGCAGTCTTGAGAATCATCGGGGCCGCCTCGCGTTGGGCGCCCACACTCGCCGCGGCGACGGCGGCCATGCTTTCGCTGAATTGATGGCCGATATCGTGCATGGCATGCACGATGTGCAGCGGCGTTCCCAGTTGATCTGCGAGCGCGCCCGCCCAGCGGGCGGCATGTTGCGCGGCGATCGTGCCGTCCACGCCCACAATGATCGGCGCTGTGTTGTCACTCATGTTGCGGCGGTCCTTTCTTGATCCTCGACGGGCGGTTGACGGGGGCATCGGACTCATCGAAGACCCCGCTCATCGAAGACCTCGGCACAGATCTTCCAGTCGCGGTCCACCCCGAGCATCAGCTGGGTGAGGTCATTGTTGCCGATCGAGACCCGGGAGCTTCGGTCAGATGACGGGCGCAACAGATCTGCCGTGCTTCGTCGATGCTTTCGGGCAGCGGGCGACTGGTGTCCAAGCGATGGGCGCCTACCCAGTCATCAAGGTGCGGCGTGAGGGCTGCAGCCATCTCCGCCGTCGCATCAGAGGACGTATTAACCCGCGTCGCTACGCGGACCTTGGCATTGTCGAGCGTTGTCCTGCAGATGAATTCGATGACCGGCACGGAAAGGCCATCGGCGACGGCATGAGCCGAACGGCGGTGCCGGGGATCGCGCCAGGTCCCATCCAGGATGACCGTGTGACCGCTGGCCAGTAGCCGTTGCGCGCGTCGGCAGACCTCGTCATAGACGAGGTCTACGTTCTCGGGGGTGTACAGGCCCGCCTGTAAAGTGCCGGCACACCCGCTGATTCGACCGCATTCCTGCAACTCCCGCCGAATGTCATCGGTCGAGAGCACCTGCGCCCCGATGTCGCATGCCAATGAGCGCGACAACGTCGATTTTCCCGTGCCGGGGCCGCCTCCGACGATGATCAGCTGCACCGCGCCCATCCTGAGATGTTCGAGTGCGATCGAAAGGTGCGCACGGGCATCGTCGCGAGCTTCGGCGCGCCCCTGTGCCACACGGATGCAGTCGACCTTGGCGCGCACCACCGCGCGGTAGGAGATGTAGAAGTGGACGAGCGCCGGCGGAACCTGATCGTCAGCCCGGCGACAGTATTGATCCAGGAAATACGTAGCGAGATCTCGCCGGCCCAGGAATTCCAGATCCATCGCGAGAAACGCCGCGTCGTCGACACCATCGACATAGCGCAGATGATCGTCGAATTCCAGGCAGTCCAGCAGCGCAGGACCCTCCGGCAGACAGTAGATGTCGGCGGCCAGCAGGTCACCATGACCGTCGACGATCCGGCGTTCCTCGATGCGCTGCCCGAAGAGAGCTCTTCTGCTGGAGACGAATTCGGCGAAGAATCGTTCGAGTGCAACAACGTCGTCGACGGGGAGGATATCGGGCGCGTAGCTGCGCAGTTCGGCCAAATTCTCCCGCCAGCGGGCGGTGACGGCGTCCACCGTCGCACAGGCGTCGACGAGGTGGTTACGTTCGGCAGTTCGATGGAACCGGGCCAACAGGGTGGCAATCTCTTCCAGCTCGGCCTCCACGGAACTGCCGTCGGCGACCAACGTGGCCAGGCATCGTGAGTCAGGGTGGCGGCGCATCACGATGATCGGCTCGCCTGGACCGTCCGACAACCCGACCACGTGAGCTACGCCGAGATAGCTCGTCGGCGCCAGGCGTCGATTCAAACTGACCTCGCGCTGGCAGACGTTTTCTCGGTCTTCGGTGGTGCTGAAGTCCAAGAAGTCGGTGACCACAGGCTTCTTGACCTTGTAAGCGCGGTCACCGATGAGTACGACAAGACCGGTATGAGTTTCGCGGATCTCGGCAGGACCGGCCGACTCGATGGTCTCCTTGGGCCGATCGGGCACTGCGTTCATACCCACAATCGTCGTTCCCGGTAGATGAAGCGGGAAGCGGCCGAGCGGCCCCGGCCCGGGTAGCAATGGTCCTCGTTCTCAAGGGCACAAAGACCCTGTACGGGCTTAAGGGCACGGCTTAAGGGCACGGCTTAAGGGCACAAGGTGTCGTATCTGGGGACCTATGGCCCTAACCCGCGGCTACCGGTTGAGCAAAGCTCGAGCTGAGAGCAGGTCGTTGCCGAGAGGAACCCGCTATGCCTCGGTCCACAATGTGGCCAAATCCCCTCCAGGAAGCGCTCCAGCTGGCGTGCCGGGCGCCGTCGTTTCACAACAGCCAGCCGTGGCAATGGGTGCTCGAGGACGACACGCTGGAACTTCACCTGGATCAGCACCGGCTCGTCGCATCCGACTCTTCGGGACGGCAGGCCTTGCTCAGCTGCGGGGCGGTTCTTGATCACTTCCGGGTGGCGTCGGCTGCCGCAGGATGGACGGTCGAGGTCGAACGCTACCCGAACCCCAACGACCAAAAACACCTCGCGACGATCGCCTTTACCCCGATGGCTTATGTGACCGAGGGCCACCGTCATCGCGCCGAGGCGATTCGGCGGCGGAGAACGGACCGACTCCCCTTAGACCTACCGGCGGATTGGGACTCCTTCGAACCCCTGCTGCGCCGAACCATCGGTGAGACAGTACTCGTCGACGTGCTCGGCGCGGACGCCCATCCGGCGCTCTGCAAGGCGGCCGCACTCAGTGAGTCAGCTAGGCTCTACGACTCCGCGTATCACGCCGACTTACACTGGTGGACATCACCTTCCGAACCAACAGCAGGTATTCCACACAGTTCGTTGGTTTCAGCACCAGAAAGCGACCGCGTCGGGATAGGACGCCGATTCCCGGTCACCCATCACCGCGAGCAGCGGACCACGATCCGTGAGGACGAGGCACTCGTAGTCGTGCTGTCGACGTACGATGACACCCGTTTGGACGTGCTCGGGTGCGGCGAAGCCCTTTCGGCAGCGCTGTTGTCGGCCACCATGTCCGGTCTCGCCTCATGCGCTCTGAGCTATCTGACAGAAGTACCCGCCAGCTGTGAGGTCATCCAGGAATTGACCGGCCGTGCACTGCCTCAGTTGCTGATCAGGATGGGTACAGCACCAACCGGCGAGCAGATTCCGCCACCGACCCCCCGCAGACCACTCTCAGAAGTTCTGACCGTCCACCCACCACTAGCTACTCCCTAACACGAGTCAACGTATTCCCACCAACTATGGAGGATGCCAATATGTCTGGCACCAAGATCAAACAGGTTGTCGTCGGGATCGATGGGTCCGAACAGGCCGAGCGTGCCGCGCTCTGGGCGGCCGACGAAGCTCTATCCGACAATGCCAGGTTGCGATTGATCTACGTGATCAGAACCGACCTGTCGGGCCCATTAGCGGCCGCTGATTATGAAACCGCCGTCGCGGCAGCCAAGCACACTCTGACGTCCGCGCGCGAGCGGATCGACGAACGCGGAGGCGGGGTGACGGTCAGCACGACGATCGCACAGGGCTCTCCGGCAGCTGTTCTGCTCGCCGAGTCCGACGGCGCCGCCCTGGTCTGTGTCGGATGGTCGGGCATGAACCGCATGGCAATTGCCCTGATGGGCTCAACGGCGACGACAGTCGCCGACAAGGCAACGTGCCCTGTGGCAATCGTCCGCACCCCAGCCGACCCGGCCACGCGAGGGTCTCAATCGCGGTGGATCATCGTGGAGGTCGGCGCAAACTCGCGCGACAACTGCCCGGTGGTGAATGATGCTGTTGCCGAGGCCAGGCTCCGAGAATTGCCTGTCTTGGCAGTTTGGACCGACGCCGGCAGCGACAAAAGCTGTGTCGACGCGGTGAACCTACTCGTCTCGCGCTGGAAGCAGAAGTTCCCGGATGTACACATCTATCCCGTTGCGACAAGTCACGGGTTGGCTCAGTTCCTCCGTGCCAGTCCGGAACTCGGCGGAGTGATCATGATCGATGGCGACAACTCGCCTGACGTGCCATCTACCGTCAATGCGATAGGTCACGCCAGCCCTGTAGAACTCGCTGTCGTCGTGACGCATACGGCCAAGACCAGTGAGATGTCGAAGTCATCTGCCGCTCGGTGTTGAGTGGCTCCGATGGTGGACTTGCAACGAACTTGGCTTGCAACGAACATAGAAGGCATCTAGCGGGGTGCACATCTAGTGGGGTGCACACCTAGTGGGGTGCACACCGCGGCCGCTTGCCGCCAAGCCGCCGGGATTCCGCACCAAGCCGGACCAACTAGACCCGTCCGATAGCCCCCGCAGTGCGCCAGGACCCGTCCGGCCTCCCGACGGGTCCGGAGACCCGCCTGCGCCGCCACGGTCGTGTAGTCGCGCCGTTGTCATCGCTGGCACCTGTCATCACTGGCGCCACATCATGAATTCGTTATCCCAGCACTGGATCCTCGACAGGCAAACCCAGTGCCGGCTCGACGCTGAAGTCGAACCGCCTGCCCGTGATGCTGCGCGGCCGGATACGGACAAAATGTTGCTTTTCCGAACCGGTCCACGGAATCAGCCTCGCCTTTTCGGCCTCAGCGATGTCCTCGTCGCTACGTACTGGACGCGCGACTCCCGACACGATCACGCTCCAACCCTCACTGAGGCCGTGTCCATCAGCTTCGAACAGGACATTGTTGTTGATCACCGCACTGACCAGCTTTGTGCCCGGCGCCGTACGAAACAAGATCGTGCGGTCCTGCACGGCGAAATTCACCGGAAAGATCGCAGGACTGCCGCCGACACTGGTGACCAGCCGGCCGAGTGCGCTACCTGCCAGAAGGCTCCAGCACTCTGTCTGGGACAGGACGGACATCGAGTGGGTGTCATTGGTCATGCCTCGATTGTAGGCAGCACGCGTGCTCCGCGTCTGAGGCATAAAGTCCCTTGTTCGACAAACCATGGACCCCAGAGAATCACGTACTTCAGCTGCTCGTTCTCGAACACTGCCATCACGTTGTCGTCGAGGTCAACCCGGTGTCGGTGAGTATTACGTACCGGTTTGCACGCCGGTCGATGAACCAAGTCTTGCTCATTCGCGGATGTCTTCGACCAGGGCCGGGCGCCTGTGTTGCAGGGTGAGTCGCGCCCTCGGTATCCCGGTACAACGCGACCGCGTCACCCTTGAAGTCATCTGGATAGTTTTTCCTTGCCATCGGGTTGGATCATCTCCTTCCCCGGAGCATTCCCGGGATTAGGCGCCCAACACACGGGGTCAAAGTCCCCTTTACGGACGGAACGTGAAGGCGAGCAACGCAAGATCGACAAGCAGCAGCGCCAACGCACCGATCGGTATCCAGATCCCATGTCGACGTGTCGCGGTGAAGAACGACAAGGCTAACGTCGCCAACGCTAAGAACGGTGGTCCGTAGGCAAGTACACCGAACCAGAACTCGCCGGGGCCCATGTGTTGGCAACCCGTCGACGTGCAGCGCGCGAGACCCATGACGGAACCGAAAGCAAACAGCGATACTGCTGCTGCCGCCGGTACCGTCAGAAGCGCCAGCATCCAGTTCAACCACACTGGGCTACGCCCTCGATTGTGAGGCTGCACCTCAAGATCCGAGTTACCGAGCGCGTTCATCAATATGCTCCTTCGACTGGAACTACCTACGGAGAAATGCGTTTCTCTGTCTGTGACAGCATCACGCCGGCGGCGAAGGCAGCTAGGGCCTGAAGTCCTCTTGTGTGCATATCTGGCCGACGCCGCGTACGGATTTCGCGGCCAACTGTTGGCGCGAACGCGGTGATTGGGACCAACGGCAATGGGTGGAGGACCTTTGTCCCTGCTCAAGCCGTTCCCGTCTGAATACGGTCGGTACACAGACCAGATTCCAGCGTGGAGGAAATCAGTGCGGTGACGCCGTGTCGTCCCGGGAGGGGATGCGAAATGACCTCCTCGACAACCAGACACGTAGTCGTAGGTATCGATGGTTCTTCCCAGACAGCGCTACGCGCTGCTGCCGACGTGTCATGCCGGGCCTGACTCGGCACCGAAAGTAAAGTGGCGGCCACTGATCCGTGTCGGCTCGATCCGGATGAACCGCGGCTTCGCCGACGCTGTCCAAGGCAGAACCTGCGCCTTCTCAGCCAGCGCGATGTCCGCGCCATACTCGAGCGACTCAGCATGGCCGTGAACTACGACGCTCCAGCCGCGCTCGAAATCATGGTCGTCGGCTTCGAATGCCACCCACGGATTGGTCGATACGGCCGCAAGCTTTGACCCCTCGGCCGTTCGGATCAGGATGGTGCGCCGCCGGACCACGAAATTCACTGGGAAAATATCTGGTTTCGCGTCGATGCTCGTCGCGAGTCGGCCGAGCGTCATGGCCGACAGCTGATGCCAGCACTCCTGCTCGGTCATCGAGTTGGCAGGGCCAGTTTCTGGGATTTGCATCGGTTGATCCTCCGTCAGTCTCGCACAGTCTCGCACCACAAGCAGCGAACACCAGGACTTTCGTAGCACCTTCCGACCGGCGGCTCCGGCCAACTGGTCGATGAGATCTATTCTGTCTTCGCCGAGCACCAGCAGTTGATCGATACTGGCACTCTGCCTCATCATGTTCAGGAGGTCGCTCGGCCACCGTCACGGAACGCCATCACCGTTGGAATCGATCGAATGTCGAGTGCAGCACCAAGCTTGCGCTCCGCTTCGGTGTCGACCTTGGCAATGCACGACACCGGGATGGGCTTGCGCGGATCGCTCGAACACCGAGGCGAAGGCGCGGCACGGACCGCACCACGACGCCCAGAAGCCCCCAAGCACGATCCAATTCTCGGTGATCGTCGACTCGAAGTCCTCGAAGGTCAGATTCTTGATGGTCATTGCCGGATCGTTTCTCGATATCCTTGTGCAGCAAGATCCTTGTGCAGCAAGCAATTCCGAGAATAGCTTGGTCAGACCAAGCCCTTGAGCATCAGGTTCCAATACATGAACGGCAGGCCGTATTTCTTGAGATACCAATAACTACGGTGGGGCTTGGTCGGGTCGAGCACTGGCCACGACGGCGTCAGGGCCAGGTCGTAGTCGAACTCCGCCAGCAGCATGGAGTGCGATGACGTGACGATCGGGCACGAACCGTACCCGTTGTAGCGGGCGCCCAGTGGGCGACCTTCGAGAAATGCCTCGATGTTGTCGACGACCACTGGGGCCTGTTTGCGGATCGCCGCGCCGGTCTTCGAGTTCGGTGAGGACCCGGCGTCGCCGAGGCTGAACACGTTGGGATGGCGCACATGCTGCATGGTGTACTTGTCGATTTCGACGTATCCGTTTGCGTCGCCGGTCGACAACTGGCTCGACTTGATCCAGTCCGGAGCCGATTGGCGTGGCACAGCATGCAGCACGTCGTAGGACAGCGTGGTGTCGGGCCCCCTGTCCCCGACTCCGGACACGCCGACCTTGTGCGATGCCGCGTCGACCGAGGTCACCTCGGCGTTGGTGTGCACGGTGATGCCGTATCCGGCAGCGACCACATCCAGGTTGTCGGCGATCGCCGGGATGCCGAACAGTCGCGGGGTCGGTACCACCAGGTGGACGTCGATGTTCTCGAGCACGCCCTGCTTCCGCCAATAGTCGGCCGCGAGGTAGGCGATCTTCTGCGGCGCTCCGGCGCATTTGATCGGCCCCGAGGGCATCATGAACACCGCACTGCCCGAACGCATGTCACGAATGAACTCCCAGGTGCGCGGTGCGAGGTCGAACCGATAGTTCGACGACACCCCATCCTTGCCGAGCGTATCGCGCAATCCCTCGGTGCGATTCCAGTCCAGTTGGATGCCGGGGCAGACCACGAGCACGTCGTACTCGTAGACCGCGCCGTCGGCACAGGTGATCGTGTTGTCCTCAGGGTCGACAGCCGCGGCCGCGTTCCTGATCCAGGTCGCATGCTTTGGCATCACCGAGTACTCGGACCGTTCGGTCGTCGACGCCTTCGCCTGGCCGCCTCCGACGAGCGTCCACAGCGGCTGGTAGTAGTGCTTGCTGGACGGCTCGATGACGGCGACGTCGGAATGGCCGTTGCGGAGCAGGCGGGCGGCGACCGAGATGCCGGCCGTACCGCCGCCGACGATAAGGATCTGGTGCTTGGCGGTGATCATGATGGGCTGCCCTTTCGCTCAGGCGTTCTGGTGTGATTCGTCCCAGGCGCCGTACCCGCCCAGGATGTCGCTGACGTCGGCAAAACCGTTCTGGCGGAGCAGGCTTGCGGCCACCGAGGACCGGTATCCGCCGGCGCAGTAGACGACGGTCGGCTTGGCGGGATCGAGCTCGCTCAACCGGCTGGGCAGCTGTCCGACCGGGATGGGGATTGCGTGCGGGATGATACCTGCTTCGACTTCGCCGGGATTGCGCACATCGACGACCTGCAGGTTCTTCAGCTCGGCGGCGCGCTCATCGAATGCCCTGGCCGTCAGGCGGGATGCAGCCTGCACGTCGTCAGGATGGGACAACATCACTTCGAAGGGTTTGTCGAGATAGCCGATCACCCGGTCGAATCCGATCCGGGCGAGCCGGTTTTTGCCTTCGAGTTCCTGACCCGGCGCGGTGAACAGCACGATGTCGACATCGGAGGGCAGCACCGACCCGGCGAACTCGGCGTAGCGGCCCTCCAATCCGATGTTGATCGCGCGGCGCAGGTGCCCCAGCGCGAAATCCTCCGGGCCACGTCCGTCGACCAGCAGTGCGCCCCCGGCCAGCGCTGCGAGGACCTGCTCATAGGTCATCGGCGCCGGCATCTTGGTCTCGTCCAGCAGCTCGCGGTCCTTGCGGTTGAGAATGGCGTCGTAGACGAAATAGCTCGGCGCAGGCGGCTGCCCCGCGGTGACGAGATCCATGAAGGTCACCTTGTCGGGGGCCCGCAGGGCGTAGTTGGTCTCCTTCTGCTCCCCCATCGTCGACCACAGGTCGGTAGACAGGTTCTTGCCGCAGGCCGAGCCGGCGCCGTGCGCCGGGTACACCCGGGTGGCATCGGGCAGCGTCATCAGCTTGTTGTGCAGTGAATCGTAGAGCTTGTCGGCCAACTCCTCTTGGGTGAAGCCAATCGAGGCCAGCAGGTCGGGCCGGCCGACGTCGCCGATGAAGAGCGTATCTCCGGTGAGCACGCCGTAAGGCACCTCGTCACCGGGATGCTCGTAGACCACGATGCTCATCGACTCCGGGGTGTGCCCGGGGGTGTGACGGAATTCCAGCGTGACCTCCCCCAAGGAGTAGCGTTCACCGTCGGTGACGCCCATCGACTCGAACTCAGTCTCGGCGACCGAGGAGTAGACGATCTTCGCGCCATCAGCCCTGGCCAGCTCCAGATGTCCGGACAGGAAGTCGGCGTGAAAGTGCGTCTCGATGACGAGTTCGATCGCCATGCCCAGGCTCTGCGCATCGGCGAGATACTCCGAGACGTCGCGCTGAGGATCGACAACGACTGCACGACCGGTGGTTTCGTCACCGATCAGATACGACGCATGGGAAAGGCAATCCAAGTAGTACTGAATGAACTTCATGTCACAAGCCCTTATCGCTCGGCGGCGGGTACGGCCATCATGGCTATACCCATACGGGTATGTTAACCACCCCCAGGCGTACCACATTCCCACTTGACAATACCGTTAGGGGTATATCTACACTCATAGCCAAACGTACCCCCGGCGGTGTACGAGGCCTAGAGGCTTTGGTCACCGCCAGCCAGCCGGAAGGGCCTTACTCACCATGACCGCAACCGCCACCATCGATTCCCAGCACCTCAGCGAACTGCTCGGCTCGGCGACCCCGCCCCGGGTGTTGGACGTGCGGACCCCGGGTGAGTTCGAGTCGGCTCATATCGCCGGGGCTTACAACGTGCCGCTGGATCTGCTGCGCGAACATCGCGACGAGATCATCAAGCACCTCGACGAGGACGTCGTGCTGGTGTGCCGCTCCGGGCAGCGCGCCGCCCAGGCTGAAGAAATGCTGCGCACCGCCGGGTTGGCGAACGTCCACATCCTCGATGGCGGTATCACCGCATGGGAGGCCAAGGGCTTTGCGGTCAACCGTGGAGCACAGCGCTGGGAGCTCGAACGTCAGGTACGGCTGATCGCCGGATCGATCGTGCTCGGCAGCGTTCTAGGCAGCATCGCCGAACCCAGACTCAAGTGGGTGGCCGGCGCAATCGGTGCCGGACTGACCTTCGCGGCACTGTCCAATACCTGCGCGATGGGCATGATGCTGTCCAAGCTGCCCTACAACCGCGGCGCCACCTGCGACGCCGACGCCATCGTGTCCCAACTCGTGCGCGGGTAGTGCGAGCTGACCGATCATGATCGTTCTCACCATCGGCCTGGCCGTGTTCGTGGGCATCGCCCTGGGATTGCTCGGCGGCCTGCCGATGCCCGGCACCCGCAAGATGATCACCGGGAATACCCCAGCGGGTACCATGGCTGCACTGTCCGTAGAGAGGAGCAACACCGATGGTCGGTGACGAAGACGCAATCGTCGCAGTGCTCAACAGGCTGCGCAGGGCACAGGGTCAACTCGCCGGAGTGATCTCGATGATCGAACAGGGCCGCGAGTGCAAGGACGTCGTGACCCAGCTTGCGGCAGTGTCACGCGCATTGGACAGGGCCGGCTTCAAGATCGTCGCAACCGGCATGCGGGAATGTCTGACCGGTGAGGTTCAGGACGGCAAGCAGCCGATGACCGAAGCCGAACTGGAGAAGCTGTTCATGGCGCTCGCCTGACCAGGAGGCAGATACGAGTACGCACCATCGACGACGCTGCCACCACTAGCCGAAAGCCGCCGAGTAGAGCAGTGCGGCGACGACGACGGTCGCGAATGCGATGGTTGCACCGCCGATCAGCAGGATCTCCGTAGAGGGGGCGGGCATAACGCCTCGGCCCGGGCTGGCCCTGATCTGGCGCGCCCGCCGATAGGCGAGTGCGAGGACGAGCAACGCGAGCAACGTTGCTGTCAGCGCCAAGACCGTCCGCCCGGGACCGAGGGGGCCGTGCTGGCGCAGCATCACCAGCGCACCGCCGACCAGGAAGCCGAATGCGCTTCGCTCCCAAGATAACAACGTGCGCTCAGCAGGTAGGCCGGGTTTCTGCGGCTCTCGGCGCGGCATGTCACGCGCCGGCTGGCGGCCAGATGAGGAGAATTACGAGAGCCACGACGGTGACGACGAAGATCGCGCCGCCCAGCAGCGCCGGCACGTGTGTCGGTGGCAGGGCCTCGTCACGGCGCATCGCGGTCTGTACGCGTTGCCAGCGCCGCACCGCCAGTGCCGCGAGCAGCCCACCGCCCGCGGTCAGCATCACGCTGAGACCGTGCCGCACACCAGGGACACCGAAGGACGGCACGAACTGCACGACGGCGATACCGCCGGCGATCAGGGCCAGCGCTGTGCGGATCCACGCCAGAAAGGTGCGTTCGTTCGCCAGCGTGAAGCGGTAGTCCGGTTCGGACTCGTCGTCGGAACGCGGCGATTGTTCGTGATCGGTGGGCATCACGAGACCGCCCTTTCCTGAAGCGTCGAAATCTAGGGTTTAGCCTACATCGTCGTTGTGCGGCAGCAGGTTCCGGCTAAGAAAGGCAAGACGAGCCGCTGTTCCCGGGAGCGCGGGGGTGGATCACGTACCTGTGGGCTGATCGTCGCGTTGGGAGTCAATTCGGTTCGCCGTCACGACCCGTTGCGCCGCCGTCTGCGACGAGCAGTTCGTGCAGCACATTCGACGTCGTATGCGCCGCCGTGAAGAAAGGCTCCAGCACGGTGTGGACTCCGGCGGCACGCAAGCGCTCGGCGTCGTGGTGTGTGTGAGCAGTCAGCGCGATCATCCCGGTGAATCCATGGTGCCGAAGGCCTTGCAAGAGCGCCAGATTGGTTTGGAGTATCGGAATCGCACTGATGACGTATTTCGCCTGCTGCAGCGGCAGAGCTTCGAGTAACTGCTCGTCTTCTGCACTCCCGAAGACGACAGCGAACTCATCGCTGGAATGCGTCTTGACCTGGTGCGGATCGAAGTCCACCGCGAGCACACGGTGGCCGGCGGTACTCAGCCGATGGGCGAGGTGTCCTCCGAACCGTCCCAAGCCGTAGAGGATTACGTCAAAGTCCTCGGCCGTAATAGCTTGCGGCTCGCGGGGTCCGCGTCTCTCCAGAACGGCCAACCATCGCTTGGTGCGGTGGTAGATCTGTTCGGAATAGGTGATCAGGTACGTCGAGATGGCGATCGTGATGAGGCCTACCAAGGTGATGAGACTCACGGTTGCGTTGGTGATGTGGCCGAGGCTCAGGCCCAAAGCGGCGAGGACCCAGGAGAACTCCGATATTTGGCCCAGTGGCAGCCCGGCAAGGACGCTGACGCGTAACGGATAGCGCATCAACGACATGACCGCGATCACGATCAACGGTTTCCCCATCAACACCAGCGCGGCGAATACCAGCGCAGGGATGATTTGTCCTGCGATATCGTTGAATTCAAGTCGCGAACCCAGTTCGAGGAAAAAGAACAGCAGCAGGAAATCACGCAGACTGGCAAGCCGAGCGCCCAAGGCGTCACGGAACGGCGTGCTCGCCAACGACACACCAGCCAGGAAGGCGCCGACTTCGGAGCTGAATCCCAGCCACTCGCTGAGCGCGGCCATCGAGGCCGCATATGAGACGCCGAACAGAACGAGGAGGTCCTGCATTCTCGCCATGTGCGGCAGAAGCCACGGCAGCACATACCGCATCAGTAGCCACACCGCGCTGAGCAGCCCAGCGCCCTTGAGCAGGACACTCGCCACACCGTGGCTGAGATCGCCACCTGTGTCCTGTCCGAAAGCGGTCAGCACGATCATCACGAGTACGACAACCAGGTCCTGCACGATGAGAACGCCGACCGCGATGCGCCCGTGCAGTTGGTCGAGCTCGCGTTTGTCCGACAACAGCTTGACGATAATGATCGTGGACGAGAATGTCAGTGCCATGGCGATGTACAGCGCGGTGAGGCCATACATTCCGAATGCCATCGCGATGAGATAAGCGACTGCCGCGGTAATCGCCACCTGGCTCACCCCGGTGACTACCGCCACGGGACCGGTGCTCCGAATCATATGCACGTCGAGCCGGAGCCCGACGAGGAACAGCAGCAGCGCGATCCCGAAATCGGCGAGCAGTTCTATCGTGCCGTCGGCTGACACCCATCCGGTGCCCACCGGACCCACGGCGACACCGACCACCAGGAACGCGACAATGAGAGGCTGGCGCAGTCGGGATATGACAAGACCGGCGAGAGTGGCCAGCGCCAGCACTGCTGCGAGGGTGGGGAACGGGTCCAAATCCATGTTCGCCAGCTTCCTTTCGCGTGTCCGCTGAGATGATGCCACCCGGGCCGCTCGCTCTGAAATACGGCCATCACCACACGCGGCGACGCGCTACGGACCCTCCTACCTCCCCTTCGTCGTGCCCCAGTTGCCGTAGAACTGCCGCAGTCCCAGAAGGCCGGCGCCCACCGCCAGCACCTTCACGGTGTAGTTGACCATGAGCCGCCATCCAAGGTCTGAAGGACATCGTCGATCGGTCGCCGCGGCGTCGCAGGCAAGGGATCTGCGCCGACAGGTGCCCAGCCGATGCGGAGCATCATCTGCGGATGACCTTCGTCACCGAACACCTCGGATCGAAGCGCAGCGCGAGTCTCGTCGATTTCGAGCGGCTCTGAGACCGGGCAGCTGGCCAGCCCCAACACCGTGCTCGTCAACAGCGCCGCGCTGGTCGCCTCGCCGGCACGCAAGCGGTCCACCGCACCGTCACCCCCCGTGCCCAGTGCTAGCAGAAGGCCGTGATCGGCGTCGGCCGCGGCATCGGCGGGCTGCTCGAGCGCTGGCCCGGCGAACAGCCGACTCGGTAAGGCGGCCATCGCGTCAGACTCGGGAGTGCTCCGTGCCGGGACACCGGCAATCGACGCGTACCGACCACTCCAGGTCGTCAGCTCTGTCAGGTACTCGGCATCGTGGGCGTGCAGCCACACGGCCTCGGCGACGATCGCCCTGATGCCGGTGGACATATCGACGTGGCGCAACAGCACTCCCATCCGTGCCAGCCGCACACCGATCGTCACGACATCGGTGTGCGGAACCGGCCAATGGCTGAAGTACCGGCGGTCTGTGCGGCGGCGAGGAATCGCCGCGGCGAGAGCGATGTCCTTCTTGTCCGGCTCGCCCTTCGTCAGCTCGATGGCGGCAAGGTGATTGGGCTCGGCCGCGTTCGGCAACCGGCTCACCTTGCACCGCCAGCCCAGTGCGGCGAAGGCCGCCGTGGCGTGATGTAGCGATGCTCCGCAGCTGATCAAGAGATCGCGACCGTCCGGGTCGGTCCGGGGCAGACGCCGGCTGGGTTCGGCGTAGAGATGAATACTGCCGTCCCCCACCCGCCACAGCCACGGTTGCGAATTGTGCACCGACGGAGCGCGGGTGGCCAACGACAGCGCCGTGCGAATCGTGGCGGTGTCAGGGAAGTACGCGGTCATGGCGTGCGACGCTCCTCGTCGGAAGGGCAGCTCTCAGCTCAAATATCGCGCAAGCATCGAGTCGCAGGCAGAGTCCGAAGTCCCTAAAGTTCGGGACCCGCCTCCGTACTGCACCATCGTCGATAGGCATCCACGGCAGTCGGCAACGTCATGAAGAGACGGCCGCGAACACGACGAGCGCTGCCAACGCAGCAGAAGGAATCGCCGCCGCCAGACCAGCGGGTCCCGGCAACCGCGGCAGGTACCGATCAAAGACCAATTAGGAACACGAGCAGCACGGCACTGAGAAGCGCAGTAGGCCAGAACCGGTTTCGACAGCAGACCAGACAGGAAACCGAGTCTCAGAACTCCTGCCAGACAACAGGTCAAACCACTCCTTCGAGCAAAGCTGCTCCTCGTGTGAAGCGACTGCGCACAAGGTAACTCGCGTTGGCCGCTCTGGCTTAGGTTAGAGCCGAAACATCCCGGAAAGCAGGAATTTCGGACGTCGCCGTTCCCTAACTCGCCGCAATGACCGACGATGGACTCGTGAGCACTCGAATGATGTCCGCGTGGCGTATCGCTTCTCCGGGTCCGCTCACCGCCAATCCCCTCGAGTATGTCCACACCGAGGTCGCAGAACCGGGCGAGGACGAAGTCCTGGTCGCCGTGACGGCGTGCGGGGTGTGCCGCACCGACCTGCACGTCACCGAGGGAGACCTGCCGGTACACCGACCGCACGTCATTCCCGGGCATGAGGTGGTCGGCGAGGTCGTCGGCCTTGGCGGCAACGTCGGGCCGAATATAGTCGTCGGCGACCGGGTGGGGGTCGCGTGGCTTCGACGTACCTGTGGACGATGCCGATTCTGTGTGCGCGGCGCAGAGAACCTCTGCCCGGACTCGCGCTATACAGGATGGGATGCCGACGGAGGTTATGCCGAGTTCGTCACTGCACCAGCGGATTACGTGCATCACCTACCGGCAGGCTACTCGGACGCCGAACTCGCTCCACTGTTGTGTGCGGGCATCATCGGTTACCGGTCGTTGCTCCGTGCGCAGCTTCCACCCCGTGGCAGGCTCGGCATCTACGGTTTCGGCGGCAGCGCTCACATCACCGCTCAAGTCGCCATTGCCCAGGGTGCAGAAGTGCATGTCATGACTCGGGGCCGGAAAGCGCGCGACCTGGCTCTCGCACTAGGCGCGGCGTCCGCCCAGGGAGCTGCAGACCAACCGCCCGTACCGCTCGACAGCGCCATTCTGTTCGCGCCGGTCGGTGAACTGGTGCTGTCCGCGCTCGAAGGCCTCGACCGCGGCGGAACCCTCGCGATCGCCGGCATCCACCTCAGCGACGTGCCGGCAATGAACTATCAACGCCATCTGTTCCAAGAACGCCAGATTCGGTCGGTGTCGTCGAACACGCGCGCAGATGCGCGAGAGTTCTTGGATTTCGCCGGTCAGCACCGTATCGAGGTCGCAGCGCTACCCTATGCATTGGATCGCGCCGACGAGGCACTGAACGACCTGAAGTCAGGGCGCATCGCGGGTGCAGCGGTCCTCATACCATGAGAACCGACCCGCCGGGACCGGCGATAAGTCCGACGCCGCGTCGGGACGCCTCGTCGAAAGCCACCTCGACGGTGAGTTCGGAAGCAGGTGAGCCATCGACGCCAACCACCATCGGGACATTCGTCGGCAGACTCGACGCCCCTACTGCAACAGGCCCGGCTGCGCGGGGACCAAGTGCCTGAAGGTGGGCGACGAACTGCTCTGTCCTTCACCGTAAACCCCGGCATAGCGTCAAGTAGGTTACTGGTATGCAGTGGCGCAGAGGAGGTAGCAGTGACCCCACGAGCGAGGCCAGGCCGATTGCCGTCGGCATCGACGGATCGGCGGCATCCATCAATGCCGATGTCAGGCAACTGCGACGGCTCATTCTTCTGCGATCGCCCTGCGCATTGGCTATTGACCGAGGCACTCGAGGCTGGGCTTGTCGTGGTGGGTAGCCGCGGCAGGGGCAGGTTCGAGTCGATGGTGTTGGGTTCGGTGGCGACAGCGGTCGCCGCCGGTTCACATGCTCCGGTAATCGTCGTCAGGACGCCCCGATGAACATCGCGTTGCCACCCGAGTCGACTGGCGAGGTCTCCTTCCCGCTTCTCGACGGTGCTACCGGTCGGCTGCGGCGCCTGACACCCGCCGACTTCGACGACGTTGTCTCGCTGGCAGATTCCCTCAGCGAAGAGGAAAGCTACCGGCGTTTCTTCGCCGTTCATCCGTCCTACGTGGACGAGTGGGCGACATCGCTCACCGAGCCATGCTCGGGCGACATCGCACTCGGCGCCTACGAAGACGGGCGTCTGATCGGCGTCGGCAACTACGCCGTGGGCGCAGTTCCAGCATCAGCGGAGATCGCCGTGGTGGTGGCTCACCACCACCACGACCGTGGAGTGGGAACGGCTCTGCTCGGCGAGTTGGGCAGCATCGCACGACAACATGGGATCCACCACCTGACAGCGGACGTGCTGGCGGAGAACTCGCCGATGCGCCTGATCATCAGGAAATCGCCATGGTTTGTCGCCTTGCATCGAAACGGAACAGTGCTCGATGTCGACGTCGACCTGGATCAATCGAACACCGTAAGCGAAGTTGCACAGCATCATTCGCACGCAAGGAGGTCCTCAACGTGATCAGGGCCGACGAATGGCAACGGAGTCTCTGTCGCGCGGCAGCTGGTTCGTCATGACCGCGCAACGATGACCGGAGTACGAGCGATCTGCACCACCGCTGAGCTGACCGATCCCAGCAACATGCCCGCGAAACCGCCCCGTCCGTGGCTGCCGACGACCGTCAGCTGCGCGGACTCCGAGGCGACAACCAACTGAGTGGCAGGGTCACCGTGCACCAGGTGCCTGTCCACCGATACATCGGGATAGCGCTCCTGCCAGCCCGCCAATCGTTCTGCCAATGTCTCTCGACCGATCTCCAGCTGGGTCTCCCACTCGCCCTCCGGCAATGGGAACGAGCCGAAATCAGCCCAGGAATGCAGGGCGATCAAGCCGACGCCACGTTGCGACGCCTCGTCGAAGGCGATAGCCGTGGCCTGCTCCGAAGCCGGCGACCCATCAACCCCGAGCAACACTGGAGCTTCCCGCGCGGCGCGGTCCAGCGCTCGTTCATCATGAACGATCGCGACCGGGCAATGCGCATGATGAGCGAGACCTGTGCTCACCGAACCCAGCAGCAGCCGGGACAGACCGCCTTCACCCCGGCAGCCGGCCACGACCATGGCCGCATCCTTCGACAAATCCACCAATGTGGGGATGACCGAGCCGACGAAGGTCTCCCATTCCACCGACACCGGGCCCAGCTCGAGCAGCACACCATCGACGATGTGTCGACTCTCATCGAGGATTTCACGGCCGCGCGTCTCCCGCCACGTCGCATAAGCCTCGGTGGACTGCGGTGCGGGCCACATCCCCACGGCCGGGCTGGGCAGCACGTGTACCAGCATCAGCGGAGCATGTCGCAGCCCGGCGTCCCGGGCCGCCCACTCCACCGCCGTCTTGCTTGTCGGCGATCCATCGACGGCAACGATGATCTTCGGTTGCATCTCGGACACGTGACACTCCTTGAACAATCGGGGGCGGTTCTACGACGTGGCCCTCCAACGGGCCGCCGTCTGCTTCTCGACGCTATTGGCAAGCCTCCGTCCCGATCTGCCTGAAGAGGTCCTCGATGTCATGGACCTTTGGCCCTGATTCGCGAGAGCTTCGGCTTCTCGAGAGCGTCGGCGAGATGAGCGTGCGACAAAGGCTCGATTGGCCCACGAAAAATGGCGGTGCGACATGCAGCGCGGTTGTGGACGCAGATACCGCCCGCAGCCATCACAATGAATCGCAAGTCCGCTGTCGACCGAGCGGTCGACAGCAGGAGGGTTGGACAGCCATGGTGACTGTGTTTCTTGTGGATGACCACGAATTGGTCAGACGCGGATTGATCGACCTGCTCAGCACTGACCCCGAACTGCAGGTCATCGGCGAAGCCGGCACGGTCTCACACGCGTTGGCGCAAATCCCCTGCCTGAAGCCCGACGTGGCAGTGCTCGACGTGAGATTGCCCGACGGGAACGGTGTGGAGTTGTGCCGTGAGCTGTTGGCCCGGATGCCCGACCTTCGGTGCCTCATGCTCACATCGTTTACGTCCGAGGAGGCCATGCTTGACGCCATACTCGCCGGCGCCAGCGGCTACGTGGTCAAGGACATCAAAGGAATGGAGCTCGCCCGCGCCATCAAGGACGTGGGGGCTGGTCGTTCACTCCTCGACAATCGCGCCGCAGCAGCATTGATGGCCAAGCTACGCGAATCCGCCGAACGATCCGATCCCCTCTCTGAGTTGACCGAGCAGGAGAGAACTCTGCTCGCACTGATCGGCGAAGGCCTGACCAACAAGCAGATTGCAGCTCGGATGTTCCTCGCGGAGAAAACGATCAAGAATTATGTCTCCCGTCTGCTGGCCAAGCTCGGGATGGAACGGCGCGCGCAAGCTGCCGCATTCGTCTCCAAGCTCGGCCAGCCTTCGCCCCCCACCGATTAATCCGCCCCGCCCACCGGGCAGACGGGGCGAGTTGAGGCCGAAGGTCCCTATCCAGCGCTGACACCGCGTTCTACGTTGACCGTGGTGGGCATCCTGTGCGGCGGCACGGCCCATGATCACGAAGGGATCGATCGATCATGGACGGATCATTCACCGCAGGGATTGTGGTTGGTGTCGACGGTTCCCTGTGGTCGGAGACGGCGCTTCGGTGGGCAGCGACGGAAGCGGTCCTTCGTGACTCGACGTTGACCATCGTCAACGCGGTTGCGCCGATTCTGAGTACGTGGCCGGTTCTGCCTCCCCCCGCTGGATTGCCCGAATGGCAACAAAACCAGGGCGCTCGAATTCTCGAAGACGCCGAGAAGACCGCCAAAGAGACCACCCACGGCGCCTTGCGTATCACGACGGAATTCAAGCTGGCCGCGCCGGTGGCCACCCTTGTCGAGAAGTCGAAGCACGCCGACATGGTGGTGGTGGGAAGTCGTGGACGCGGTGCCTTGGCGCGGGCCGTTCTCGGATCGGTGAGCACTGCATTGGTGCACCGGGCTCACTGCCCCGTCACCGTGACACACGATGAATTCCTGCCGCCCTACGACTCCAAAGATCCCGTCGTGCTGGGCTTCGACGGTTCCACCGCGTGCGCGTCTGCCATCGCGTTGGCTTTCGAGGAAGCGCAGAGGCGCCATGTGGAACTTGTTGCGCTGCATGCCTGGTGGTCTCCAGGCGCGTGGGAGTTGCCCCGATTCGATTGGGATGAACTGCGACTGGACGTCGAACGAGACGTCTCCGCCGAATTGGCGGACTGGCAGCAGCGCTACCCCGACGTTGCAGTGCGTCGCGTCATCGTCCCGGACCAGCCCGCCCGGCGCCTCATTGAGCAGTCGGAGTCGGCTCAATTGCTCGTCGTCGGCAGTCACGGCCACGGCGCTGCGGCAAGTGCCTTACTGGGCTCGGTCAGCTCTGCCGTCGTTCAGGCAGCGCGGGTTCCGGTGATTGTCGCCCGTCACTGAGAACCCTGCAGCACAACGACTTTGGGTAGGCTACGTATGCTGGCGTCAGTGCAGTTGCACCGTTAGCCTAACCGTCATGTCGACGCCCTCCCCCGTTGAACCCCACCAGGGATCGGTGCAGTCGAGACTGAACTGGCTGCGCGCGGGCGTCCTGGGTGCGAATGACGGCATCGTGTCGACAGCGGGAATCGTCGTCGGAGTCGCCGCCGCGACCGCCGCCCGCGAGCCGATCCTGATGGCAGGGATCGCCGGCCTGGCCGCCGGAGCCGTGTCAATGGCCTTGGGAGAGTATGTGTCCGTGAGCACGCAGCGAGACACGGAACGCGCGCTACTGATGCTCGAGCATCGTGAACTCCGCGAAGATCCGCAAGCCGAACTCGAAGAGCTTGCTTCGCTGTATGAACAACGCGGACTGTCACCGCAGACGGCGAGCGCGGTTGCGCAGGAACTCACCGACCACGATGCCATCCGGGCGCATGCTGAAATAGAACTGGACATCGATCCAGACGAACTTACCAATCCATGGCATGCGGCCGTATCGTCGGCCTCGTCCTTCACAATCGGCGCCCTACTGCCATTGATCGCGATCCTGTTGCCTCCGCTGGGGGCGCGTGTGCCGGTGACAATCGGGGTGGTGCTGGTGGCACTCGCCGCCACTGGTCTGTTGGCAGCGAGGCTCGGCGGGGCTGCTGTCTCATCGGCAGTCATCCGCAACGTCGTGGGCGGCGGTCTCGCCCTTGCCGTCACGTATGCCATCGGACACCTGGTCGGCGTAGCCGTCGGTTGATCCGGTTGTGAAATAAGAAGGGGGCAAACCTATGTCAACCATCCAGGGACTTCCGGTACACGTCCTTCTGGTCCATTTCGTCGTCGTCCTCGTACCGCTCACCGCGGCGCTGGCCATTCTGAGCGCCCTATGGCCGGCTGCCCGCCGCCGACTGATCTGGTTGATCGTCATACTGGCAACGGCCATTGTCATCATCACGCCGTTGACCACTGAGGCCGGCGAATGGTTGGAGCATCGCATTCACCAAACCGACGTTCTGCGGGAACACACCGCCCTCGGCGACACCATGCTCTATTTCGCCCTGAGCCTGTTGCTCGGCACAGTGCTCCTAGCCTTCGCCCACCGACGAGAGCAACGCCAGCGCCCCTTGCCGGCGAGTATCACCGCGGCCATCGCGGCCATCGTCGTCGTGTCGAGCGGTGCCGCCACGATCCAGGTGTATCGGATCGGCGAATCAGGGGCCAGGTCCGCTTGGAGTGACGAAGGTGCGGCGCCAGCCAACCCTTAGCCAGATCGCGATCGGAGGAAACGACGCCGCGTCGCGTATCGAGCCGCAGCTCAGTCAGCCGCGCCGTCGAGATCATCGAGATCGTCGAGGCCGTCGAGGCCGTCGAGGCCGAGAATCTTCACGTTCATGCATTGTTCGCTTGCGCGGTGATTCGATCAGTGTCAATATCGACATGTGTCGAATTCATCTGAGCCGGCAGACCCGTGGTGCGTCACGCCACCCCTGCTGAACGAGCCATTGACCGAGCAGGCCGCCACCGAGATGGCCAAGAAGTTGAAGGCATTGGCCGACCCGGTGCGGCTGCGGCTTTTCAGTGCCATCGCCAGCCATGCTGGCGGTGAGGCCTGCGTGTGTGACATCTCGGGCGGTATCGATGTGTCGCAACCGACGGTGTCTCACCATCTGAAGGTCCTGCGCGACGCCGGTCTGCTGACCTCCGCGCGTCGGGCCTCCTGGGTGTACTACGCCGTCGTTCCGGAGGCCCTCGGCGAGCTTTCAGCGCTATTGGCCCTCAACACCGCGACACTCGCGGAGGCGACCGCATGACCGAGACCGCGACATCGGCACCGGTCGTGGCCAAGCTCTCCACCCTGGACCGGTTCCTGCCGGTGTGGATCGGCATCGCCATGGTCGCCGGTCTGCTGCTCGGCCGATGGATCCCTGGCCTGGGTTCAGCGTTGGAAAGCGTTCAGATAGACGGTATTTCGTTGCCGATCGCGCTCGGCCTGCTGATCATGATGTACCCCGTGCTCGCCAAGGTGCGCTACGACCGCCTCGACACCGTGACCGGCGACCGCAAACTGCTGCTGAGCTCACTGCTTCTGAACTGGGTGTTCGGGCCCGCGCTGATGTTCGCCCTGGCCTGGCTGATGTTGGCGGACCTACCCGAGTACCGGACCGGTCTGATCATCGTCGGCCTTGCCCGCTGCATCGCCATGGTCATCATCTGGAACGACCTGGCGTGCGGTGACCGCGAGGCCGCCGCCGTCCTGGTTGCGCTGAATTCGATCTTCCAGGTCGTCATGTTCGCCGTCCTGGGCTGGTTCTACCTGTCGGTGCTGCCCGGCTGGCTGAATCTGGAACAGACCACCATCGACACCTCACCATGGCAGATCGCCAAGTCGGTCATCATCTTCCTGGGTATACCGCTACTTGCCGGATATCTGTCCCGCCGGATCGGTGAGAAGACCAAGGGCCGCGATTGGTACGAGTCGAAATTCCTGCCCCGGATCGGACCATGGGCCCTCTACGGGCTGCTGTTCACCATCGTGATTCTCTTTGGGCTGCAAGGCGAACAGATCACCAGCCGGCCCTTCGACGTGGTGCGTATCGCGCTTCCCCTGCTGGCGTACTTCGCGATCATGTGGGGTGGGGGCTACCTACTCGGCGCCGCGATCGGCCTGGGCTACCAGCGGACCACCACCCTGGCATTCACCGCCGCCGGCAACAACTTCGAACTGGCCATCGCGGTCGCGATCGCCACCTACGGCGCTACCTCCGGTCAGGCGCTGGCCGGAGTGGTCGGCCCACTGATCGAAGTCCCGGTGCTGGTCGCCCTGGTCTATGTATCGCTGGCCTTGCGCCGACGTTTCTCCGAACAGCCCCCCGTTCCCCGTCCAGCCACCACATCGACGACCAAGGAGTCGTAACACCATGTCTGACAGCCCCGCCGGCCTGCGCCCGCACCGCGACCTGTCCATCGATCAACAGCACGCGCTGAAAACTGCTGCCACCCGTCTGGAACGCGAATTCGGCGACAGCTTCGGCGAAGAAACGATTGAACGGTTCTTGCACTCCTCCTACGACCAGTTCGCCGGCCGGGCCACAGTCCCGAATTTCCTGCCCCTGCTCGCCGAACGGTTCGCCCGCCAACGCCTGCACGCGCTGGCTCGGGTGGAGGGCAAGATCAGCGACGGTAAACCCACCGTGCTGTTCCTGTGCACCCACAACGCCGGTCGCTCCCAGATGGCCTTGGGCTATTTCGCCCACCTCGCCGGCGACGACGCCGTGGCCTGGTCGGGTGGTTCCGAACCCGGTGACCACATCAACCCCTCGGCCATCGCGGCGATGGCCGAGGTCGGCATCGACATCACCGGTGAATTCCCCAAGCCCTGGACCGACGAAATCGTCCGGGCTGCCGATGTCGTGATCACCATGGGCTGCGGAGATGCCTGCCCGATCTTCCCCGGAAAGCGTTATGTGAACTGGGAACTGCCCGATCCTGCCGGCCAGGACGTCGCCGCGGTGCGTCCCATCCGCGACGACATCGAAGGACGCGTCCGGCGCCTGCTCGCCGAACTCAACGTCACCGCACGCCAAGGCTGACCCATGACCGAATCCACCACGCCGTCAGTGCTGTTCGTCTGCGTCAAGAACGGCGGCAAGTCGCAGATGGCGGCCGGACTCATGCGCCACATCGCTGGCGACAGTGTGTCCGTGCATTCGGCGGGCACAAAACCCGGCGACGCGGTCAACGGTCTATCCACCCAGGCGCTGCTGGAAGTCGGTGTCGACATCTCCGCCGAGCAGCCCAAACCGGTGAACTACGACCTCGCCCGCGATGTCGATCTGGTGATCACCCTGGGCCGGGAAGTTCAACTCGATCCACTGCCCGGAACGCCGATCGAGAACTGGGACACCGACGAACCTTCCGACCGAGGTATCGACGGCCTCGAACGGATGCGCCTGGTCCGCGATGACATTGCCGCCCGCGTGCACCAGCTCTACGCCACCCTCACGCACGCCACCCTCTGACACGCAGGGGCCAGCCTGGCGAGAGTCTTGTGCAGACGTCGCGGCAACCACGGTTGCGCAGTCGCCAATTTTGCCACGGGTGTTCCGTAGTATTCGGACGATGGGGCGTGCCGCCGCTCACGTGGTCCAATTCCCCTGCAATGCCGGAGATCTCGCTAACTCACGGAAGCACGCAGTTCGAATGACTAGTCCGCTCAGCCGCCGACCGCCCAAACGTGTAGACGTTCTGATGGGGCGGTCGCGGGCGACCTCAAATCAGAGCAGATAGACGACCTGACCCAAGACGTGTACTGCATCGTGCCCACGCTACCGCCGCATCGGAGTCACGGGCGTTCGGCACGCGGTCTACATGAAGGTTGCAAGTGTTCGTCCGTCCGAACGTGGCCTTCGTGATAGCCACGAACCCTCTGCCGCTCCCGGCGCGGACGGGCTCCTTACGTATGCAGCCAACTTGACACGTTTCGCTCCGATGGGCAGGACCCTGCCGCGAACGAACTGCGATCAGCCTCGCCGGCCGGCGCGTTCGGCGAAAGAATCAAGTGCAGCGAGCACGTCAGGAGACCGCCATACTCGGTTGCGGGGTCCGCTGGTTGTCTCCACGAGGATTCCTGCCTCGGTGAGCGGTTTGAGGTAGCGGTGAGCGTTAGTGGACTCGATGCCCAGTTCCTGCGCCAACAGCGCAGCGTTCACCACCGGACGGCGGATCAACAAGTCGGCCACCTTCCATACCGCCGAGTCAGACCGCGCGGTGACCATGCCGTTCCAGGTCTCCCGGATAGCGCGGAGGTCGGCGACCAGCTGGCGTCCGTTTGCGATAGCCAAGATAGTGGCCTGCGAGAAGCGCTCGACTATCGGCGCGGCAACACCGTCGCGATAGCTGGTTAACGCCGCGAAGTATGCGTCCGTGTCCGCCAGCAGCCCGGCCGAGACTGGCACCGTGACCTGACGAGTCAGGCCTTTGTTGCGCAGCATGGCCTGTACCAGTGCGCGGCCAGTTCGGCCGTTTCCATCGGTGAAGGGGTGAATAGTTTCGAATTGTGCATGACCCACCGCGATCTGCGGCAACGTGGGCACGTCGGTGCGCTGCGCGAAAGCGATCAGGTCGCTAATCGCGTCTGAGACAACCTCATGGCGTGGGCCGACGAATGTCGCGCCGATCGGGGTGGAACCGCCGCCGATCCACACTGGCTCGGTGCGGAATTCACCCGGGGTGTGGCGTGGCTCGTTGACCATCAAGGCGCGGTGCATCGCGAGGATCGCGTCGCAATCAACGGAGTCCGACAGGGCGACCGCCGCTTGCATCGCAGCGGTGTTGGCAACGATCGTCTCAGCGTTGCGCTTGGCCTTGCCACCTGGCAGCTCGGCCTCGGCGATAGCGCGCGCGGATGCGGTTAAGTTTTCGATCTGCGAGCTTGCGGCGGACTCCGACCGAAGTAGTACGGCGGCGAACGGTGCGATCTCGCCTCCCAGTTCGGCGTCGAAACGTGTAATCTCACGACTTGCGGACTCGGCGTCTGCGAACACTGACGGCGGCAAGTCTAGGACTAGGTCGGTAATGCTTGCCGGCACAGCGGGGTGGTAGGTGCCGTACTTGGGCAGCGCTGCGCCCGCGTACCGCCTTCCCTGCGGCTCCCAACGAACGTCCTCGTAGGTGACAGGGCGAAGTGAAGTCATATCCATATTTTAACCTCACTTACTGACCTAAGTGAAGTCGAAGAGATGAAGAGACCTCACTTAACGCTAGAAGCGAGGATCGCCGGAGGGTGGCTGTGTCTCATTTCTAAAGTCTTTGCGGCCTAGACGGCGTGCCTGTTTCGGGAGTATGCGTGCGACCTCAGCTGACCTGCGCCGACTCCGATCACAAACGAGCAATGAATGCCTACTCGCGCAGCCTTGGATCGGTTCCGGCACCCGCTGCGTAGCGAGTTCGAATCTTTTGGCACACTCCTGGCACAACGGGGGTTTTGAAATCGACCGAAAATCCTGGCCGTAAGCCTCTGAACAGTCCTTTTGAGGGGTGGGCGCGGACGGTATCGAACCGCCGACCGCTGGTGTGTAAAACCAGAGCTCT
>WOYI011405013.1_pt1 | contig 57687 bp, 51 predicted proteins | sample 6423411 | NCBI WGS metagenome assembly WOYI01 (sample SAMN13441803, study PRJNA592873) | oil field metagenome | biome: oil field; feature: oil-well bore; material: oil-contaminated soil; isolation source: oil-contaminated soil from oil-well borehole | place: Germany: Wietze | collected 2016-10-18 ... | reverse complement strand
ATCTCATAATACATTTTATAATCGGGATCATCTGATGCTTTATATGTCAATTGATAAGAATCGCTACCAAAAGTTTTATCTGTCAATGCAAAATTCAATTCAGCAATTTGTTGTTGTGCATTTTCTATAGATGCACGAAGCTTACCAACAAATTCTTCTTTGAACCCAATCTCAGAATGATGACGAAGTTCTGTCGCTTCTTGTTCATATTTTACAAGATTGTTATTTCTAATTTTGTTTGCTTCCTGCTCATATGTGATAAGTCCTTCAAGCGTTGGTTCTGCACCAAAATGATAGTTGAAATTGTAATCTTTCATCTGATTAGCTAAATTCGCTTCGCCTTTGATGATTTGCGATTGAATCGCTGCTGAAGATTCGGAAAGATATGTCGTAATTTTATCGTGATCTTGTTTATATCTATTTTTTAATGCATAGAACTGTGTATTTGCAATCGATAGCTTTTCAGGATGTTTTTGTGCGAGATTTTTTTGTTCTTTTAAGAAATCATCAAGTTTATCTTGTACATCTTCAATACGGTCCATCACTTTTTGCCGTTCTTCTCTTTGTGTTGCAATCTTACCGACAAGTTGATCCGATTGCAGTCGTAGATCTCTGCGAATACCTCTCGTTTGTTCCAATTGCTTATCTAGTTGTTGTAAACTTTGATCTTTTGCTAGTGAAGCAACACTCTCTTCAATTTGTGTGTATTCTCTTCTTGTTTGCTTGATTAAATTGAAATATTTAATCTGACCTTGATGCAATAATTGCGCACTCTTGGATTGATTGAGCAATCTGACTACAGATGTTTGTAAATCAGACAAATCATAGAGTGTGTTCATTTCTTTTTCAAGAACTTCTAACCGTTTACTTTCTTGGTCTTGCTGAATATTTGTTGCCAATAAGCCGATATAAGGTGTCTCATAGTTGCGTGGATTGAGTTGACGCGCAGTATAGTTGCCATATGTCATGCATGATGGTGTAATCGCCCGCCTATAGTTTTTTAGTTCCGAAACCTTTTCGACCGTGGTTACACCGTTGAGTAACATATTTGCATAAAGTCGCGCAAAGCGATGTTCTGATTCTAATTTTGCTGCCAAACTATTTTCACTAATTTCGTTATAATCGCCTAATTTTTGAGTATTAACTAAACCGACACCATAAATCTTTTGTTCGAATTTAACACGGTCATAAATCTCTAAAGCATCATTGAAGTAGGCTGGATCGACGATGATATCAAAACGTTGACCCCCCAAATACCCCTCGAGGGCATTTCGCCAGGTCTCATCGTTAACTTCTAACAATTCACAAAGCGGTTGAACATGAACGTCTTTTTGATACATGTTTGATAGTTCATCGTTTAAAGTATCAATCAGTTTTTGCACATAATATGGATATGTTTTTACATGTCTTTTCAGTTGATTTAGTCGTTGTTGTGATTCTCTAATCTGCTCTGATAATGATGCTTTTTGCTGCTCAACTTTATTGCGCTCAATATGATAAGCTTGTAATAAAGATGACACTTCTGCACCGATTAGTTCCAAATGATTTGTCAATTCATCTTGATCGATATTATCCATTGATGTCTGATAATACTGGACAAATGCTTTGATAGCGGTATTAGGAATGATGTTTATCAATTCTTTCATCGTCGTAAACTCTTTGTTAAGCATCTGTTTGACTTGAACTAAAATTTCTTTTTGCTGGTCGTATTCTTGACCTTTTTTCTTTAATGCTTCTTGATAAGATGATAAAGTTCTTGATAAATCTGAATCGCTTTTGGCTCGTTCGAGATTTAGAATCGCCAGGTCATTCTCATCGATCTGCTCATCGATTTGTTGTTTCGCTTCACGTAAATAATCAAGTTGTTTGCCGATATGAATCAACTTTGTTTCATTCTCTTTGATAAATGCTTCGCGCTTTTCAATCCAGTTCAGTTGGTCAATCAATAGATTAATATCTTTTTGTTGCTTGTTGTGAATGATATCTTCACCAAGTTCAGAGAGTACATCCAATTTGCCTAGTTTTTCTTTATCATATTGAATTTGCGCTTCAACACGCTTTAATTGTGCAACGTTGTTTTTAAGTGATTGAATATCAATTGGATCATCATCCAATAAAAACTCAAAAACAAATTGCTGTAGATCAATCGACCTAAAAGCCAGTGCTTTGGGTAATATTTTAGCATATTTGCCAGCATCCATTCCAAAGAAATGTGCCAATGCTTCACGATATTTCTTTTGCGTATCAAAGGGTTTAAATTCAATATCCAAGTCTTTCAGATAAGCTTTCATACTCTTATAGTCACGCGGATATTTTTTATCGATATATAACCCATCATGGATGGATACATTTTCTAATAAATACAAGCGTTCTTTCAGTTGTCCACCTTTTGGTAATTCCAATATCGAGCCAATTGTCGCATATTGTTTTGACTGTTCATCAAAAAATTCCAAAGCGATGTGTGTAATGACATCACCATTTCTTAAATACTCTTTATTTTCAGCACCGATACGACCACGGACATAACCTTCCAATGTTCGTTTGGCGTCATCTGTCGCTGCGATATTGAATTTTGCGCCTGAACGACCACCAACAAGTAAATACTGCATGGCATCAAGCAACGTTGATTTGCCCGACCCATTTTCTCCAGAAATTAGCGCATTATCACTGATGTCAATGGTTTGATTCGTAAAGAGGTGCCAGTTAACTAATTTAATCTTCGTCAATTTCTTCATCTTCGGATGGTCCTCCTTCTAATGTATAGCCTTCGAATCGATTGATGACTTCTTTGATGCCTTCTAGGTTAGTCACATATAAAATCGTTGGATAGATTTTAATCCTCGCATCATCATGCAGCCCACGGTCGATATAATCAATAATGTTATAACTTCTTAGGAAAGTCAATGCTGGTTTAAGTCTATCTTTTGTGATACGTTTATTGTCAAGATAACCGACACGCATCAACTCAGAATGAATCTCATGTAAATAAATTTCGACATTTTCATCCAGCGTCACAAAATCTTTTTTACGTTGATAAAGGATTCGCAAAACAAGAATGATAATACTTTCTGTCTTTTTAAGACGCATATGATTAAACAATTGTTCATTAGCAATATAGACGACTTCATCCTCACGATGAATGTTTAATTGAAAATCAGCTAACGCAAAATAAGCTTCGAAAATTTCTCTCCAAGCGAGTATAAAACGATAATCATTTGTATCACCAGGTTTTTTCTTGGTGATGAAATTCACTTGCAACAATTTATTGACAACTCTAGAAAAATTTGTTTTTTCGCCTTCTTTTAGCAATAAGTATTGATCGTTAAGTTGTCGCATGGCTTGTGTCTTGTTCATCAATTTGTCCCCTTAATTAAAAAGTTTTGGAAAGTAACAAACTGGTTTGTTACAAACTTGTCAGTCAATTCAATCTCATAGTGCATCCCTATTGATTTTGAATATAAGAAAATTAAAATCAATTTAATATAATCCTCCTGTGAATCTAGTGGAATCGTAGCTGCTTCAACCGTTTGTGTCGCTTTTAAAAGTGATTGAACATAGCGATCAATTTCTTTTTTGCCATAAATATTATTTTTAAGAAGCGCTTTGATTTTTTGTGTGCGAAGTGCCTCTGGGATGAGACTGTCGTCATCATTGATTTCATCGACAACTGTTTCTTGTCGAGGACGCCTTTGATTATAAAGTGAATCTGTATCCAAATTCTTCGTTTGAACCAATCTGAAAATCATGCTATAATCGATATCCGCTTTGGATAGGACAATCCGGAAAAGGCGATTGAATATACCCTCAATATCATCCGATTGATTAGTGAAAAATAAAATTTTAGATGCTGCGGCACTGACATATTGTTCATTTTTCCTATCAATGGCTAAAATTAAGTGTTCAATGGCATTAAAATTTTCAGAAATGGATCGTAATTTATCTTCGATATATTGATATGCTTCATTATAATCTTCTAAACGTTTAAGTTGCATCACATTTTGTGCAAGCAAATCCATCATCTCTTCGTTGCTGATAATCTTGTTAACTGCCTCCAGAATACCTCTTTTATAGCGTGATAAGCTATCTGTTGTCTTTAAATTGTAATAAGCGGAATCAAAGAAATTTTGTTTGTATTCCACCAACAATTTTTCCAATAAATCTTGTAAATCTTCACGTTTGTGCCTTTTTGTAATGTCATAATAAAAACGATAAATATTAGCCTTTAGAGCTTTCAATTTACGCATGATATCTTCAGTCTTAATGGCTGCTTGTTCTAAGATGCCAATCCCTTCTTCAATGGTGAATGATGATAAAAGCGAGTAAACAGCAAATATCTCACCTGTGTATTCTGGTTGGGCATGTTGTTCAATCTTCTCCAGCAAGTCAATGATTCTGATTGAATAATCAAATAAATTGAGCGAGGTTCGATAATCTCCCAATTCTTCTTCCCCGAGCCATCCATGCTTTTTCAAAACGGAAATTACATGATTTGCTTTCTGACGACTTGTATGCGCCAACTCTTCCTCTTCAACATCCTCGAATTCATCAGCTAAATGTTCATCAAAATAATCAATAAGTTTACCGACGATAAATTCACGATCTCCTTGAAATGCATCCTCAATACTATCGATTGCTCGATAAATGATAAATATACAATCGATGTAAACATGTCTATTTGGAGAAGCGAGTAGGCTGAAAAAGGTTGATGGTAATGTGTCAAACAAGTGTGCCATGAATGCGCTCCTTTACCATTTTTTTATGTCATAAAAAAAGGTTTGATATTATCCTTTATTTTACCATGATTTTCGATGTATTTCCACGGTAATCAATCAATTTTAAATAAATGGCAGTAAACTCCTAAAAATAAAATACGAAAGTTAAAGATATAAAGCTGCATATAAAAAAAACTTCCATAGTAGGAAGTTTAACTTGCTTTGCGATGTCGTTCACAATGCTCGCCTTCACAATGTTCATTATCAGCAAGTCGTTCTCTATTCATAGCGGCGATAATTTCATTTTCATCAGATAAACCATTCAGTTTCACGTGTTCATTAATTCGCAAGAATGGGAGATCAGCAACACCTTTAAGTTGTGCATTTTCTTTATTTGAAATCACTGCATTAGAAAACATGTCTGTCGTTAAGACCTGTTCGACTTTTTGAGCTGGTAAACCGATATGGGTAGCCAACAAATAAAGTTCGTCGCTATCCGATAAATCGCGGTGTTCTTCATAAATGGCTCTAAAAACAGCTTTATTAAATAAAAATGATTGACCTTCTTTTTTCGCGAGATGTGCCATCTTGTGCACATTGTGGATAGGAAACAAGGTAATATCTATCTGTTGTTCATGAAGAAACGCAATCACTTCTTCTTGTGGTAAATGTTTGTATGTCGCGATAAAATCGGTGAATGAAATCGAACAATCGAATTGTTCGTGATCAACCATCTCATAACTGCGATAAACGATATCAGTTTCAGTCAATTTCTTTTCCGCAACCATATCTTCTAATACTTTATGTTGGATGTAACATTTCGGACACAAATAATCTAGATAAAACTCTACTTTCATCATAACCCTCTACTGAATAATCTATCACCATTTTACAAAAAGCACTGCATCTAATCAAGGCATTTACATTATCCCTTATAAACAATATGATCATGAATGACTGTCATCATGACTTTATTAGCGATAAATCGTTCTTTAGCAATCGTTAATATGTCATCTTGTAGAATGGAAAAATCAGCAATATATCCTTTTCTCAAGTATCCACGATTATGATGATAGGTAGGGATATTAGCATTTGAGGTATAAAGTTTTAAAGCTTCATACCGCGTCAAACACTCCTGATAATCATAAATGCCATCTTCAGTTTCACGATAAACAGCATCATACATGCCACGTAGAGGGTTGGGTATCTCAACTGGTGCATCCGAACCACCACATAATAGCAAATGATGCTTCATCAAAGTGTGCCATGGATAAAGCGTAAAACGCTGTGTTTTGAACAACTGCAAGATATGTGGTATATCAGAACGAATAAACTGTGGTTGTATATCAAAAATCAACGGTAATTTTTGGGCACGTTGAATCTCCTTTGATTGCCACATCGATGCATGGATAATGCGATCATGCAACCCTTTTGGTGCAGGATATTTCTCTAGCAAACTAAACACTTCTGATAATGCTATATCACCAATAACATGAATGGCAAGCGTCAACCCGTGATCTCTTATTTTTTGAATCAAAGTATCTAACTCGTCAACATTGAGTACGGTTAGACCATGCGTACCGTTAACATATGGAATGGAAACACGTGCTGTCATGGAACTAAATGTCCCATCATAAAATATTTTAATTGCCCCTAACTGCAAGTAATCATTCAAATCGAGCCATTTCAATTTGGCATCAAGATACTCATCCAAGACGTGATGATTAATGAGTAAATGTGCTCGAAATGGCATCTCAATTAATACATTATTAATAGCCTTAAACGTTTCATCAAACCCATTAAAATATGCCAAATCATCTGTATGTCCGCCTGTCACTCCAAAAGTATACAATTTCTTAATTGCAGTACTGAACATCTGTTCAAGTGTTTGCATGCTGTGATGACTATAGTGATTCATAGCTAGCATAGCATCTGTCTCTTTCAAGCATCCATCTTCACTTGTTAAACCTAAGTCGTTTAGAACAGCCGTGTTCACCGTCGCAGCATGATAATCGGTATGACGTAAAACGATGGGTCGTTTCTTGAACAACTGATCTAATACAACTTTATCAAAATGGTCTGACATATAACCTTCAAAAATGATATCATCCGGATGTTGCCTAATGACTGCAATCATATCATCCACATTTTTCAATTCTAAAAGCGACGGTCGAGACCATCTTTGTCCATATCCCATCATGTGGAGATGGCTATCAACGAATCCTGGATAAAGATGGGCACCTTTTAAATCAACAATTTGATCAAAGTCAATATGACTAATATCATCATCAAAACTCACAATCAGCCCTTGATGAGTCACCATTTGATGATAGCTATGGGATGCATTTTCAAGTGAATGAAAGATACCATTTTTCCACAAAATCATCAATTAATACCTTCAATCGCCTTTTTGATATCATCATAGCGATAACCTTTTCGATAAAGTCGCTCCGATATTTTTTGCTTATCTATATGACCGCTAGTTTTACGCAATATGTGATCTAGTTCCTTTTTCAGCAATGCTTCTTCATCAATATCTAGCCGGTTAACTGCATCTTTTACGCACTCAGAAACGATATCCAAACGAAATCCCTTTTGCATATAGTAACGTTTCAATTTCATCACCAATTGGTGCTTGTTTTGATGCTTTCCACCTTTTAATTTTTTTGCGATGCTTGCATTCAGACACGCTGATTCATCAATATGATCCACATACCGATGAATGATATCAGCTGAAACACCTTTTTGTTTTAACTTTTCCGTGATTAACCTTGGTCCCTCAATCAGTTGCTTCACTTCAGTATACCACTTCGCATAAGCATCATCGTCAAGATATTTTTTTGTTTTAAAATCGTAAATGATTTGCTTGGCAATTGCTTCACTAGCGCCTTTGTCGAGCAAATAAGTATATAGTTCATAAGCCGTCATCATCCTTGCCAATCGTTTTAAGGCCATGTTTTTAAAGAAAAGAAATGCATTTTCATTCTGCATTTCTTTAAATATCTTTTCATCCATGGCTAAAGAAGGTTCCAAGTGATATTTTAAATAAATATCGTATGCCACATGCATAACGTGTTCATTCTCAAATGTGACAACTATGTCATGTTTCTGTTTCTTAATCGATTTTATAATCATGAGGTCTAACCTTCAATCAAAGCGATTAAATCTTGTAATTGCGCATCTTCATTCATATCATTGATGATTGCTTTATATGTTTCATAAACGGCATGTGATGTTGAAAGATTCAATACACCTGTAATCGGTAAATTTAGATCATCTTGAAATTGTGCAACAGCAATTTCCGTCTTGGTGTCAAAATATCCATCTGTACGCAATAAGTCATTTCCTGTGTATCCAAAATAAATATTGAAGAACTGTTGATATAACGATAGTCCAACATCCACTTCGTCCAAGCTGATTTCACCTCTATAAACCGGCATATCCATCACATGCATACCCCTTTGCATGATTTCAGTCACAGTTAATGGTACATCCATCACATTAAGGTTATCACCATATTGCCAGGTCCCTTCTGTATAAGTAATTGAATAGTACGTATTCATAATATTAGCGGGATTTAAAGCTTTTGTATTTTGATAAACACCCTTCCCATATGTCGCTTCGCCATAAAGTTCATAGCCAGCTTCCATCAGTGCTGCTGCTAGCACTTCTGATGCACTTGCTGAATGGCCATTGACAAGCACTTTAATATCGTATGGTTTGGCTTGGGCTAGCCGACCAAAGTATGATGTGGTATTACCGACATTATCTGTCATAGTAAAAACGGGATATTGGGGATCATTGACCAATAATTGTTGTGTAATACCTGCTGGTTGACTGTCATCAATATTGTTTAACGCCGTTAGCGCACCACCGGGATTATCTCTTAAATCAATGATTAATGTTTTCGTCTCATCCGTTAAAATATTTGTCTCCAAATCAACAAGAATATCATTAAAAACATGGCTTGTTCCTACTGTCACACCGCTTTGATAGGCTGAAAATTCAGATATTTTTATATAGGCGATATCATTGCTGATAGCAAAGCCTTCAGCGGTAGGTGTATCGATTTTTTGATAGGTTGCATCAACAATCAATTCATCCCCATCAGGATTCACAACAATGATTTGTTTGACTTCGCCAGCAACACCTGACATATAGTTAACGATTTCATTTTCTAATAAATCCGCAAACATCAGCCGTTCATCATTGATGACCATACCCGTGATAACATCGTTCGGATAGATGACTTGATAGACACTGCTATCTACTAGTACATCATTAATGACTAATTCATGATTGCTATTGAAAACGAAAGTGATTCCCAATCCCTCAAACGTCTCGGCATCTGTGGGCGTGATATTTAAAGGAATCGCATTTAGCCTAGTATAGGGGTCATCATTATCAAAAGCATATTGATTGATGATTGCTTCAATGGATGCGATGAACGCACGATTGATTTCTTCGTCTTCGATATCGTAGTAGTAATATTCTTCAAATATATCTGTGATGGCGGTAAACACATCAGAACTGTAAACCGATGATCTATTCTCAATAATGGTTGATGAAAAATAACCTGCAAAAAAAGCTAAAAGAACAGATATGAAAAATAGAATTGCTAGTTTTTTATTAGCCATGGTCATCTAACTCCTTTTTAACCTTAATGCACGGTATTATCTTTTAGATAAGCATTAATAAAGCCATCTAAATCGCCGTCCATCACTTGCTCTACTTGGCTGACTTCATAATTAGTCCGATGGTCTTTGACCATTTGATATGGGTGGAACACGTATGATCTAATCTGTGATCCCCAGGCGATATCTTTTTGTTCACCTTTGATGTTTTTTAATGTTTCTTCCTGCTTTTTGATTTCTTCTTGCATTAACTTTGTCTTCAATACTGATAATGCTGTCTCTTTATTTTTCATTTGACTTCGTTCATTTTGACATGTGACGACAATACCAGATTTAAGGTGTGTGATGCGCACGGCTGAGTCAGTCGTATTGACTGATTGCCCACCCGCACCGCTCGATCGATAAACATCAATTTTAATATCATCATCTTTAATATCAATTTCGATATCATCATCAAATTCTGGCATGACATCCAATGATGCAAAAGATGTATGCCGTCTCGCATTGGAATCAAATGGACTGATTCTAACTAAACGATGAACGCCTTTTTCAGCCTTTAAATAGCCATAGGCATACGGTCCTTTGACACGCATGACGACACTTTTGATACCCGCTTCATCACCAGCTTGATAATCTAGAATATCAACTTTGTATTTACGTCGTTGTGCATATCTTGAATACATTCTAAACAGCATATCACACCAGTCTTGTGATTCTGTTCCACCCGCTCCCGGATGCAATTCTAAAATGGCATTATGATCATCGTATGGACCGTTCAAAAGCATCTCAATTTCAAATCCCTTTAAATCTTTCTCTAGCTTTTCAATATCCTTTTCTAATATTTGCCATTCTTCGGTATCTTCCTCAGAAATCTCAAACCAATCAACTAAATTTTTGTACACTAAAGTAATCCGTTCAAAATGATCGATTGTCGCACGGATTCTAGTGGCTTCTTTTGCTATTTTTTTCGCTTGTTCCTGATTTTGCCAAAACTGCGGTTCTTGCATCATCTGGTTCAGCGAATCGTAAGCTTCCTTAAGATCAGACGGGTTAATCGCTTTATCTAAATCATTTATCCGTTCTTTGAAGGAGGCTAATTGTTTGTTGATATCATAACGTTCCAATATAAAACTCCTAATGCCAAGGATTACTGCGTTGACTGCGGTTCTTTCTTACTTTTGGCTTGCGCTTTTTAGTACCTGCATCGACTTGTCCTTGGTTTGTTTGCGTGTTTCTGACAACCGCCTCACGTTCAACATTATATTGAATTTGAGCACGAATTGCATAACGACAAATATCTTTTGATATGTTTTCAATCATGAGGTTGAACTTATTTAGTCCCTCTTCTTGATAGATGACTAATGGATTTTGTTGACCATAACCCTGTAATATGACCGCCTGTCGCAATTCGCTCATCTCATCGATATTGCGCATCCAATAAGTATCAATAACACGTAACATGACAACCTTTAAAAACTCATTGTAAACCTGCATAGGTACAGCTGCTTTTTTACGATCCAACTCTGCCATACCAGAACTGATGATGTGTTCCACAATCTCTTCAGGTTGTAACTTTTTGAGTTCTTCTTCACTAAATGTTGCAGGCGGAAATATATTACCGTTGATGTATGCCAACAGCGCTTCATAATCGATATTGATTTGATTTTTAGCTTTGGCATGAAAAAATTGCCTAATTTGATTGTCTAAACTTGAACTCATCATCTGTCTAACTTGATCTTCGATTGAATCTAATGTCAAGACATCTCTTCGCTCTTTATATATGATTTCTCTTTGACGACGAATCACATCATCATATTTCAAAACTGTCTTACGTGTATCGTAATTATTCCCCTCAATCCGTTTTTGAGCACTGGTCACGAAACGCGTAAAGACTTTAGATGATAGTGGCTCACCACTCCCTTTGTTCATCCGTTCCAAAAACTCTACGCGATTCTTAAACGCTTCACCGCCGAAACGCATTAAAAGTTCATCTTCTGCAGAAATATAGAATCTTGAGTAACCAGGGTCACCTTGACGGCCTGAACGACCACGCAACTGATTATCAATACGCCTTGATTCGTGTCTTTCACTACCGATAACAGCAAGTCCACCCAGTTCGACAACACCTTCACCTAATTTGATATCTGTCCCACGACCAGCCATATTGGTTGCAATTGTGACTGATCCTTGTTGACCAGCTTTAGCAACAATTTCAGCTTCTCGTGCATGGTTTTTAGCATTCAATACTTCGTGAGGTATATGTCTTTGTTTTAGTAAAAATGAAATATGCTCTGATGTTTCAACGGCAATCGTACCAAGTAAAATTGGTTGCCCTTTTTCATGACGCATCGCCACTTCATCTACTAATGCTTTATATTTATCATCGAGATGCGCATATAAATAATCAGGTTCATCTAAACGGATGATTGGTGCGTTCGTTGGCACAACAACGACATCCATATTATAAATTTCTCTAAATTCTTCTTCCTCTGTTTTAGCCGTACCTGTCATACCTGAAAGTTTTTTATACATTCTGAAGAAATTTTGGTATGTGATGGTTGCTACAGTAACGGTTTCTTTTTTGACTTGGACATTTTCCTTTGCCTCCAAAGCTTGATGTAATCCCTCTGAAAATTGCCTGCCTTTTAGCACACGTCCAGTGAATTGGTCAATGATGAGCACTGCATCATCAGCGACCATATAGTCCTTATCTCGAAACATAATATAATTTGCCCTTAGGGCATTATTGATATGATGAACTAATGACACATACTTCAAATCATAAAGATTATCAATTTGAAAAATCTTTTCAGCTTTTTCAATACCTGAAGGTGTCAATGCAATCGTCTTCGCTTCAATATCGATTTCAAAATCTTCGTCACGTAGCGATTTCGCAAATCGATCTGCACTTTGGTAAAGATTTTGATTGTTCTTAGAACCACCAGAAATAATCAAAGGTGTTCTCGCTTCATCGATTAAGATTGAGTCAACTTCATCGATAATGGCATAATTCAAACCACGCTGAGAAACCATATCTCTCGCATATAAAACCATGTGGTCACGTAAATAATCGAATCCAAGTTCAGAGTTCGTAGAATACATGATATCACAGTCATATGCTGCACGTTTCTCTTCGGATGTGAGTTCACGGATGTTTAGACCAACCGTTAAACCTAAATATCTAAAAAGATCGCCAATTTCGCCTTCCACTTCACGTCTAGCCAAATATTCGTTCACGGTGACAATATGGACACCTTCACCGTTAATGGCTTGTAAGTAGGCTGGCATAACCGCTGTCAACGTTTTACCTTCGCCTGTTCTCATTTCGGCGATGTTACCTTCAAATATAGCAACAGCACCACATACCTGGACATAGTACGGAAATAATTTAGTTACACGTCTTGACGCTTCTCTAACAACTGCAAATGCTTCAACCATCATGCTTTCAAGCGATTCACCATCCTGATAGCGCTGTTTGAATTGTTTTGTTTTTGACTGCAAATCGAAATCTGATAATATAGCCATTTCATCTTCAAGCAAGAATACTTGATCAGCGATTTTTTCAGCTCTTTTTAGTATTTTTTTTCCGGGATCAAACCACTTTTTAAGCATAACTACACTTCCTTTGCGTTCTTTATTATATTACTATAATAGCGGTTTTTTTACAAGGTTTTTAGACCTTTTATGCGATTTTACATAATTCGATAAAACTCAAAAAAAACCCTCGTAACAAACGAGGATTTTTTGGTTGTCATTTAATTAAAAATCAAATTTGACATCCTGTCTTTTTACTTCTTCAGCTTCAAAGAATTCGCGTTCTTTAAATCCACGCCAACGGGCGATGATATTTGATGGGAAAACGACAACTCTTTGATTATAATAAGACACGTTTGCGTTATAAACACGTCTTGCTGCCTGTAAGTTTTCTTCTACTTCTGTAGACCCATCCATCAATTTATTGACCGAAGTATTCGCTTTCAAATCAGGGTATTGTTCCACGACTACATTGATTGCTTGTAAGCCTTTAGTCACTTCATCAGCGAATTTTTGCTTGTCAGCCATCGGTGCGCTTTTGGTGGGTTGTCTCATAGCAACAACTTCCGTCAATGTTTCCTTTTCATGCTTCATGTAGCCCTTGGTTGCACTGAAAAGTTTGTTTAGTAAATCAAACCTCTTTGTTAAAGCAACATCGATACTTGATTCGGATTCATCAATCTTAACAATCATACGTCTAAATGCATTGGTCGTTGAAATGATCCAACTCATCAGCATCAATACGATGACACCAATAACGATAAGTACAATGCCATACGGTGGAATACCTGCTAAAATCATAACTTTCTCCTCCTAAATTAAATTGTATTTTTAAATTTAGAGCTATCTAGTCTAAATTCATTGATCACTGCTGGAATTAATTCAATTTGATCTAATAAATCACTGAGTGCTTCTTTGGTAATCGGTTTGCGATATGAAATTTCCATATAATCCTTGCGATCATTGATTCCAATGTGCAATTCGTTTTCTCTAAAACAATATAAAATGGAACCACGATGCATTTTTTCCATCGCCATCAGTTTTTCAATCATACGCGATGTTATATGATAAAATCCAAATGCCATATCTGTGGCGTACACATTAAACTTCTTGTTAAATTCAATGGATTCAGTATCAACTTTGACCAAATGTTTATTGGTGAAAAACGGTCCATGAGCCTCCATGATTTTCAACTCTTTATGAAAATTCTTTTCAAATGTATAAATGAACCAGCGACCCTTGAAAAAGGTATCATAAGTGACATACGTATGACCTTTGCCATCCGTATGGACATGCTTTTCTTTTAAATCGACATCTGAAACTTCAAATTGAACGCCTTTATATATCCCCTTCATATAGTCTTCACCTGAATATCGATCAGGGGATTTAACGGTTTTTGTTTCTTTGATTCGCGCAATGGGTATGTAACCCTTCGTATCATAGACGACATCTTCAAATTCTTCTTTCATCAATGTCGTCACGACTTCTTGTTTTAATTCCGATTTCAATTGTGAGATTTTGACACCGGCTTTACCAAAAAATATAGCGATGACAACGACACCGATACCGGCACATAAAAATATTAAAAAAGGCATTTCTGGCAGAATCACTGCAAACAAGATACCTAAAGCAATACCAATAAATCCAAATGCCCCATTTCGATAGTCCTTTTTAGTTTCTTTTAAGACACTTAATCGTTTTGATTCAAGTTCGATTAATCGATCTGCCATTTTTATCACCTGTTGTTATTCTATTATAAATCCTTAAATAAATCAACCTTGTCAAGCCTTTCCCAAGAAAAAGTAACATTATCTTTACCAAAATGTCCATATCGAGAGGTGCTACGATAAATTGGGTGGTTTAAATCAAGTATTTTGATAATACCGGATGGCGTTAGTTTGAAATGTTTTCTTACGACGTCATATATTTTTTTTAACGGCACCTTATTGGTACCAAACGTGTCGATGTAAAAAGAGACCGGTTCAGCGATACCAATCGCGTATGCAATTTGAATTTCACAGCGTGAAGCAATGCCTGAAGCAACGATGTTTTTTGCGATATATCTCGCCATATATGAAGCAGAGCGATCGACTTTTGTTGGATCTTTACCCGAAAAAGCGCCACCACCATGACGCGCATAACCACCATAAGTATCTACAATGATCTTTCGTCCTGTCAATCCAGCATCACCATCAGGTCCACCAGTTACAAATCTTCCAGTTGGATTAATTTTTATCACTGTGTCGCTTAAGTCATAATCCTTCATGACAGGTTGAATCACATAATCCATTATCGCTTGATGTAAATCCGCTTGAGTCCAATAAGGATCATGCTGTGTCGACAAGATGATGGTATTGATGTTTGAAGGTTTGCCAAGTTCATCATACGCGACGGTAACTTGTGTTTTACCATCTGGTCTAATGCCGAAAACGATATCGTTTTTTCTAACATAGGCAAGTCTCTCAGCCAACCTGTGTGCTAAATAAATCGGTAATGGCATAAATGTCTCTGTTTCATCGACTGCATAACCGAAGACAAATCCTTGATCACCAGCCCCGAGATCTTTATGTTTGTTTTTGTCAACACCTAATGCGATATCGGCTGATTGCCTTTTGACTCTAATATCAATTTGCAGTTGATTGGCATCATAACCATATTCAGGTTTAGTATAACCGATATCCTTAACTGCTTCTCTAATGATTGTCTCATAATCAATTTTGGCATTCACCGATATTTCGCCAAAGATGAGACAATAATTTGTTGTAACAGCTGTTTCAATGGCGACTCTAGCATTGGGATCCTTTGCTAAACATGCATCCAAAATTGCGTCTGAGATGTAGTCGGCAACCTTATCAGGATGTCCTTCTGTTACAGATTCACTGGTAAAAAATTTGAACATATATATGCCTCCTCTAACAAAAAACGCTTTTCAAGGAAAGCGTATTGTTTTCCTTATTGGTGGGCGTACTTACCCCTGGTGATAAGCACCTAATCAAATAGGTTGCTGCTACGTCCTAGGTCACTCCGCCTCAGTAGCTCTGAATAAGCGATTTATTTGTATATACTTTTATATAATAGCCTAAAATAAAATTTTTGTCAACTCACTAAAAGCTGTTGAATAATTCATTGAATTCATCATCAAACTTTAAAAAACGCTCTTTCAAATCATAATCGAAAAAGTTACCGAGTTCACCTCTAAAAGCTTTTAAAACATCCTTGTGTGGATACGGCCTTTTATAAGGTTTAACCGAACGCAACGTGATATATAAATCGCTTAATAAGATGATTTGTGCTGTAATGGATGGTTGGATGACAAGCATGTCCTTTAGGAACTTCTCCGATAGGGTGTCTTCGATATATGCACGTGCGATATCTTCACATTTTTGAGCGAGTTGCATCCGTTTAGCAATGCGCGATCCAAGCTCTGTTTTCGCTTTGAGACGTTCATAGGATTGTTCATCAAAATCACTTTTATCATCTAAAAGGTTTTTGATTTCCTGATACTGCAAATGAACCATAGCATACTGGCTCATATGGGCTATTTGCTCATGATTCAATCCAACGTAACCTGCCAATTTTTCTGCCATTTGTTGCACCATGGCGGCATGTCTTCTATCCATCAAGCTATATGAACTCGAAAAGACCACCGAAAATAAATCACCAACAATATGGGCGTAATCATTTTGCACTTGTCGCCGCTTAATGAGTTCTAGTTTCCGTTGATCTTGCATATATTGACCCATGGACACAATCGCATATACGACAAAATAAAAGAGGGTGAATAATAGCGTTCTAAGAAGGATATCATGAAATTCTGGTCGCTGTAAAAAATGCGGAAGAAATTCAAAAAAGCCCATGCCTTGCGCTAAATCTGATAAATTGTATGTCCAAAATAGATGAATAAACGTCAAAAGCGATAATAAACCGACAAAACTACCCGATAGAACTTTTTTCAATTGATAAAACGATATAACGACGATGGCGTAAAAAACTAAAATATATGCAGCGGTTTCAAAATACGCGATGGTATATAGCTTCGCATAAATCAAAACAGCAGAGAAAAAGATGTAAAGTGATGAGACATACATGGCGACTTGCTGCTTGGTTTTATCCTTGATATCTAAATGAATTAACTGATTTAGGACTCTATTGACAGCAAATGTCAAAGGAAACGTCATGACCGTGATAACCCAATTAGAGGCTGATGTCGGCGTTGTCAATGATAATGTGAACAAAATAATCGCGTACATGATATTTGATACAAACACGATGTTTTTAATCACAACATTTTTACGATAAAGTACGGCGACATCATCCGTGATATCGATTCCTTGTTCAAATCCAAAAAACCTGGCAAAGATATCTCTACCAAGCTTTGATAAACTCAATTTTTGTCTCTTCTTGTTGTCAGACGCCATGCGTATCATTCCTTATAAATCAAAAATACTAAACCGTTCGATACCTTCGACTTCATGAGCTAAATCTTCATTCAAAACTTGCGCGACTCTAGTCGATGCTGCAGCAGCAATCGCCCCGACGATATCGTCTAAGAATGTGTGACACTTGTCATCTTCTTTGCCCAAATCGTTTAATGTTTTGACAATCCCACGCTTGTTTACATCAATATCACCAAAATTTGTTTGTCCGATGGTTCCATAAAGTCCTGAAACATCTAATCCCATCGTTTCATCGATACCAAATAGTCCCAAATCTTCCAATATGATATCTTGAATGGGACCTTCAAAGGCATGTGCTTCGGCTAACCTGTCAATTTCGCATGCCAGTTGGACATGATGGAAAATATCGCGCAGTGATAAAATCTTTTCCACTGATTCGATACATAACCCCATCGTCACATTATCATTGTATTTTGATTGTTGTTGATAGCATATTGTCGCGATTTCTTCGATGGTCACCCCACGCTTCATTAAGATAGCCCGATTAAATTCAAACATTTCTTGTCGCGTATAAATAATTTTTTTCTTAGACATCATAATCCTCCTTGATGACGTCACCTACCTGAAAGACGTTTTGACCATTAAGAAAATCTTTTATTGGCAATCGCTTTTTGCCATGCGCTTGAATTTCATGAATATCAATCGCCCCATCTTTTGTTCTAATCGTCAATTTGTTCTTATTTAAAAGAATTGTTCCAGGTATTGCTTCATCCATCATTATATCACTTTTAATAGCTCGATAAACCTTGAATAAATGATTCGCGTGCACAAAATGAGCACCTGGTTCGGGCGACAAACCACGAATCCGATTAATGATTTTTGCGGTTGACCAATAAAAATTAATTGCTTCATCTTCATATTTTAATCGTGGTGAAAATGTCACCAACTCCTGATTTTGTTCAACTCGATGATTAAAATATGTATGAAATGATGTTAATACCTCATCTAACAATGTCACACTTAATTCGCTTAGTTTGTTGCTGAGTGTTTCAAAATTGTCATCAGCATCGATAGCAACTTTATCTTGTAAAATAATTGGTCCAGCATCCATTTCATACACCATCTCCATAATGGTGACACCTGTATGATGAAGACCATCAAACAAAGCATACTGAATGGGTGCTGCCCCACGATAGGTTGGTAATAACGAACCGTGAATGTTTAGCGATGTCATCCCTTCTATTAACGCTTTTGGCAATATTTGACCATATGCTGCCGTAATTAATACATCCGCTTGCATATTCAAAATAGTTTGAAATTCTTGTTTAATGCGTTTGGGTTGAAATACAGGTAAATTTAGTGATGTTGCCAAAACTTTAACTGGAGAAGGCGTCAAAACATGTTTTCTTCCAACATGTTTATCAGGTTGAGTAACAACCAATACAACATCATGTTTTTCATAAAGCATCTTCAAGATTGGTACAGCAAATGTAGGTGTACCCATAAATACAATTTTCATATACAAGCCTCCTCGTTAACCATTCATTTACATGTTCATTATACAAACCGTAACCTGTATAAACAAGCACTTTAACAATCCCATTTTCTGAAACTTCATCATCATAGTAATGCTGAGATTGGATAATATCTAAAAATTACATCTTCATGCTTCATTGTCGTCATCGTTTCGAAGATGATATTTAAATCCGTAGAAACCGTTTTGATGGTGATCATAAATCTAAAGCGATCATGCTTTTTTTTGATAAATGCTGGAACAGGTCCTAAAACTTCCCAGCCATCAGTTTTTTCAATCGCTTTTTTTAATTGAAATAAAAACTGATATGTTTTTAAATAACCACTACCTTCAGCGAGGATTTGATGGACATGTTTAAAAGGTTCATAGCCATTGATTTTTCTTTCATATAGTGCTTCTTGATAGAATGAATCATAATCAGATAATACGTCTTTAATCGCGTAATGGTCAAGATCATAACCTTGAATAATTACTTCTCCAGAACGTGCTCTACCGGATCTTCCTGCGACTTGCATCAACAATGTATACGTCTCCTCAGCAGCTTTATATGACGGCGTTCTTAACATGAGATCTGCCATCAAGACGCCAACCAGTGTCACATTTGGAAAGTCAAGACCTTTCGCAATCATTTGTGTTCCTAATAATATATCAGCCTTTTGATCTTGAAAATCTTGCCAAATAATTTCATGCGCCCCTTTTGTTCTAGTCTGATTCGCATCCATGCGAATTACTTTTGCTTGTGGAAAGTTTTTGTGAATTTGCTGTTCAACATGCTCAATGCCGACACCAACAGGTTTCAGCGTATCATGATGACAGACCGCGCAGGTCTGTTGAAATTCAGTTTGATAGCCGCAGTAATGACAACTTAATTTATGGCTATCTTTATAGTATGTCAAAGCAATCCCACATGTTGGACATGTCGGAACATCGCCACATTGTCTACACATCACAAAAGGTGCGTATCCTTTACGATTAAACAAGATCATCGTTTGTTCATGCTTTGATAATCGATCTTTAATAGCCATTTTGAGACGACGAGAAAAGATAGATGTGTTTTTTAATCTCAACTCCTCACGCATGTCAACCAGTTCAATGGCTGGTTCTTTTAATCCAAACGGTCGTTTGTTGAGGGTTAAAAGATGGTATGTTTTCATGAATGCTTGATGCATTGAAACAATTGAAGGCGTCGCACTCCCCAAGACAAGCGGACATTGATGATACACAGCTCTGAGCTTAGCAATGTCTCTCGCATCATATATTGTCTTTTCGATTTGTTGATAGGAAGCATCATGTTCTTCATCAAGGATAATTAAACCTAACTCATCCAACGGTAGAAAAACAGCAGACCGCGTGCCCAGTACAATATTGATCTCGCCTTTTTTAACACGCATATATTGATCAAATCGTTCGCCTTTAGATAGCCCACTATGATAAATGGCAATGCCGCCAAATATTGATTCTAAACGCTGTGCCATTGGGGCGATTAACATGATTTCGGGCACTAAAATAAGGACTTGTTTATGATTTTTAATCTGATCAGCAATCCACTTTAAATATAATTCCGTTTTTCCTGATCCTGTGATGCCCTTTAGCAAAAATACTTGGTTTTTGTTGCCGTGATGATAGAGTTCTTCATAAGCAATTTGCTGTTCTTTTGTCAATATGATATCTTTTTCCTTCTTTTGATAAACATGCTTAATATCACGAGAAACTGCTTGCTTTTCTTTGTGTAGTACGTCGTGCTTAACAAGGGTGTTAATTTGACTATCACTCAATCCACGTTGGTTTAATTCAAGACTTGTATACGATCCGTTTTTAATCGTTGAAATTTGTGGATAAGCATCAATCCTATGATAGGTATGTTGCGGATTATAAGCATACATATAAAGCTTTTTTTCATGCATCTTCTGACGCCAAGATGGTCTCACTTCTATCGCTTTTTGCCGTAAATATTTTCTAATTATCTTATCGTGAGTGTGATTGCTTTTAGATAGTTTGAGAAAGCCGTTTTTATCGAATAGTGAGATGAATTCTTGATCAATCATTTCAGGCTTTATTAAGCGGATTTCTTGATAGTAGTCCAATCCTATCTCGGCTGGAACAACCGTTTCGAATACCGCGCTGTACAAGTCGTTGGTTTGCGAAATAATATGATCAATAAACATGAACGTTTCAGCCTGAATCGTCGGGATGATATCAAGCAACGCGATGATATCTTTACTCGCTTTTTGACTATCCTCAATCAATTGGATGACATAACCCATGCGCTCTTGGTTGCCGAAGGGTACGATAACGCGCATCCCGCGTTGGATATCATCTTGAAAAGATGCTGGCACAGCATAATCAAAAAATCGATTCACTTCTTCATGTTTGATATCAATTAACACTTTCGCGTACATATCATCACCACTTTCTATTATACCGATTATAGTTATTGATTAATAGCCTATTAACAAAAAAGTAACGCGCGGTTACTTTAATGTTTTTAAAATCTGATCAATGTGATTACCATAAGCTAACGCTTCATCATATTTAAAGATGAGTTCTGGTATCTTTCTTACATTTTTGATTTGTTTTGCAAGTTCCATACGAATGGTTGCATTAGCTGCATCAAGTGCTTTTTTAGCACGCTCTAACACATCTTCTTCATCTGATAAAATCGAGTAATAGATCGTCGCAAACGACAAATCTTTTGTTACTTTGACCTCAGTTAAGTTAATATAACCAAAGCTTTTATCTTTTACTTCTCTGTTAACAATCGGTGCTAATTCTCGTTGGATTAGACTCGCCAATCTTTCAGTTGTAATTGACATGATTTACACCTCAACTTCTCGCATTTGTGATGCTTCAATGACATCACCTACTTTGATGTCATTATAGTTTTCAATTGAGAGACCGCATTCAAAGCCACTTCTTACTTCTTTCGCATCGTCTCTAAAACGTTTGAGTGATCCCAATTTACCTTCATAAATGACGATACCATCACGTAGCAATCGCACTAGTGAATCACGTTTGATAATACCATCTGTCACATAACAACCTGCGATGGTACCAACTTTTGAAACCTTAAAGGTATCGCGAACCTCTGCCTGTCCAATGACATATTCTTCAAGTTCAGGTTCCAACATGCCTTTGAGTGCAGCTTCAATATCTTCTTGAATGCGATAAATGATACTATATAACCTGATTTCAACACCTTCTTGGTCGGCAATTTTCTTGACAGCCGCCATCGGTCTGACATTGAAACCGATGATAATCGCATTTGATGCGGAAGCCAACGTGACATCGTTTTCAGAAATTGCGCCTACAGATGAGCGTACAACATTGACATGGAATCCTTCAATATCAATCTTTTCAAGCAAACCTTTCAGGGCTTCAATTGAGCCTTGGACATCACCTTTGATGATAATATTTAATTCCTTTTCGGCTTCTTCTAACGCACCAAATAATTTATCGAGTGATTGTTTGCTGCGTGTTCTGATTTCAGTATCTTTCGCTCTTGATTGCCGGTCAGATGCAATTGATCGCGTGACTTTTTCATCATCAAATGCCATGAAAATATCACCTGCTTTGGGTATTTCATTTAAACCGGTTACTTCTACCGGCGTTGATGGACCAGCTTTCTTGAAACGGCGTTTCAAATCGTCGTTCATCGCACGAATTTTACCATACGTGTTACCAATGACGATATAATCACCAGCATGTAATGTACCGGTTTCAACAATCAAGGTAGCAACAGGTCCTCTACCTTTATCAAGGCTTGCTTCTATCACCGTACCACGTGCCAATCTATTTGGATTAGCCTTATATTCATTGATTTCACTCAATAGTTGGATGACATCTAATAATTCATCAATACCGATACCCTTTAAAGCTGAGACTTTGACAAATGGTGTATCACCACCCCAGTCTTCTGGAACCAATCCCTTTTCCGACAATTCCGTCATAACTTTTTCAGGATTTGACTGAATACGATCAATTTTATTAATGGCAACAATAATTGGAACATTAGCTGCTTTAGCGTGGTCAATTGCTTCGATTGTCTGCGGCATGACACCGTCATCAGCAGCAACCACTAAAACGACGATATCTGTCACTTTAGCACCGCGTGCACGCATTTCAGTGAATGCAGCATGACCTGGTGTATCTATGAATGTAATCGCACCACTGTCACGTTTAACTTGATAAGCACCGATATGTTGAGTGATGCCCCCGGCTTCACCTTCAACGACTCTTGATTTACGAATCGTATCTAAAAGTGTTGTTTTTCCATGGTCAACATGTCCCATAATCGTAACGATTGGTGGGCGTTTTACGAGATCCTTTGGATCATCCATAATTTCCATTTCATCATATCTGCTGACATCGGTGATGACTTCATCTTGGACTTCATATCCATCTTCAAGCGCAATCAATTCAATCGTATCGCGATCAATGACTTGATTTATGGACGTCATCATCCCTAATCCCATCAGTTTTTTGATGACAACAGCATTGGAAACACCCATACCTTCGGCAACATCAGCAACCGTCATATCTGGTTTGATGATGATTTTTTTCTCTTTAACCTCTTTGGGCTTTTTAGATGTTGTCAACGGTTTATTCGAATGTTTATTGTTGTTTTTGCTATTTTTGTTATTTTTGTTATTTTTGTTATTATTTCTATAATTGACAGTCATTTTATCACTTCCTTCTTTATGGTTTAAGTAACTGGCTAAACCCCCTGTCGGTTATGCCAACCACTTTGACACCAGACTTGCCAATGGCGTCAGAAAGCTGTTGTGATGACAATGCTTGGCTAACTTCTACGTTGTAAAAACTTGCCTTATCAAGAATCTTCTTTTTCGTTAAATCAGATGCATCGTGTGCAAGGACGACAAGATAGACTGATTTAGTTCTAATCGATTCAATTGTCATTTCCGTGCCCACTACGACTTTTCTTGCGCGATAGGCTAGACCAAGCGTTTTATTCATTGATGAGACCTAATAATTCATCATAAATCGTATCTGGTACAGCTACTTCTAATTTTTTATCTAGCGCTCGATTCTTTTTAGCAAGTAAGACGACTTCTTTACTTAACTTAAGATACGCCCCTCGACCATGTGCTTTTCCAGTTAGATCGATAGATACAACACCTTCTTTGGTTGCAGCTATCCGAACGAGTTCCTTTTTTGGATACACTTCATGTGTAACCACACATGTGCGCATCGGGATTTTCCTTTGTTTCATATAACCACCTTCTAGAAGATGATGCCCTCACCTTGTGCCATGGTAACCGACTTAATGTCAATCGACCATCCACAAGCCTGAACAGCAAGTTTAACATTTTGTCCAAGTTTACCAATTGCAAGTGAAAGATGATCATCCGGTACGATAGCCAATGCGCTCTTTTCTTTTGGATTGACATGTGTCACGGCTTTGACCTGTGCGGGTTGAAGTGCATTAGTAATCAAATCCTTTTCGTTGTCCGCCCATCTAAACAGATCAATCTTCTCTCCGCTTAAAGCATTGACGATTTCGCGAATTCGCGATCCTTTTTCACCGACACATGCCCCAATCGGATCAATCGATTCTATATTTGATTTCACACCCACTTTAGAACGGTCACCTGCATCCCTTGACATACCCATGATTTCAATCTTACCTTCTTTGATTTCTGGAATATAGAGTTCAAGTAAACGAATCACCAGAGAGGGGTGGATTCGACTAACAAAAACCTTTGGCCATTTTGTCTTCATTTCTACATCGGTGACATACACTCTAACATGATCTCCAACATGGAAGTTATCTTTTGATAACGCTTCTTTTTTTGGTAAAAGTGTCGTTAAATCCCTGCCGATATCCAGTCTATAATGAGATTCATCGATGTCGATGACACGCGCATTGATCATTTCATGCTCTAATGATTTAAAATGTTGGTACAAATTCTTTTTTTGATAATCAACCAACGCTTCATTCAGCCTGCTTTTAAAATCTCTGACAGCGTAAAACGAGAAATCCTTAGGATCCACCTTTTGCTCAAGAATATCACCTGCTTTTGCTCTGGCATTGATTTCTTTTGCATCATCCAATAAGATCTGCGTATAATTTTTATCCGCTTCGATACTGTATTCATCAACAACTAATTGTTGTTTAAAGACTAAAATTTCATTTTTGTCTTCTTTAAATTCTACTCGACAAGACCGAACATCATACGCTTTTTTACAACCAGCAGTCAAGCCCTGTTTGAAAGCATCCATGACTTGTTCTCTAGTCAGTCCGCGTTCCTCTACAACTTCATCAACATTTTTAAAAAATTCTTTACTAATCATGTGTGCCTCCTAAACCTTTACTGCATATCGCATATTTGTGGCTTGATCCCATTTCGCATCGATCTTTCGAAACCTGCCCTTATCATTTATTTCCAATGTCATAACATCACCATCAAGTGAGATTACAGTGGCATTACCATGATACTTAGGGACTTCTACATAAACATATGCGCCAATGGCTTTTTTTAAATCATCAAGTGTTTCGATGGGTCGTTCCAGTCCTAAGGAAGAAATTTCTAAATAACAGTCGTCATCAAGGTCACCATCATCAAGAACATCCATAAAGGAGCGATGGATTTTCTCTAAATCTAATACGTCAATCGTATCAGTATCAATTAGAATTTCCACTACTCTCTCGCCATATTCATTTTTCAACCGAATACTATAAATATCTAACGTATAGGGTTCAAGAATGGGGATGAGCTTTTGTTTCAAAACTTTTAAATTCATATCCTACCTCAATAAAAGTGAGTGGAAATCTGCTTCCCACTCATCGTTGACATCAATATTATAACATTACTTTGTAAAAAAGACAATTTATTTCGGTTAAAAAATAACGTAAAAATAAATTGCGAATGATTTGCAATAAACCAAAAACGTGATACAATATTAATGCAAATCATTCGCAATTAGGAGTTTATATATGAAAAAAACATTCACACTCATTATGACAGGTTTTATGATGTTGTTCGCGGTATCATGTGTCAAACAAGCTCAAGAGACCGATATTGTCGCAACCATGTTTACTCACTACGATCTTGCAAAACACATCGCCGGAGATCAATTGACGGTTAGTATGCTTGTTCCACTCGGACAAGATATTCATAGTTTTGAAGCTTCCAGCATGGATATGATTCGCATTGAGCATGCAAAGTTGTTCTTATATACAAGCGATGAAATCGACACCTGGATCTCTGATCCTTCACAAATTGGTGGCGAAGATACGCTAGTCGTCAATATGTCTTATGCAATCAATCATAATCAGGAGGTTCCCCGATTGACCGCTGATCATGATCATACGGATGACATTCATTATTGGGTCGATCCGTTAGCGGCCTTGGACATGATTGATTACATATTAAGTTTCATTGTTCAAATCGATCCAACTCATCAGGCATATTATGAAACAAATGCTACTGCTTATTATGAAGAGATATTATCTGTTCATGAAGATATACAATTATACTTTAGTGATCCACCCCACCAAAACCAAACGATTTATTTTGCTGGTCATAATGCTATGTCATCGTTTGGACAACGTTATGGGTTAACGATTTCGGCATTGTTTTCTGAATTTAAACCAGATGACGATTTAACCTCAAACGAGATTATTACATTCTCGAATGAGATAAAAAATGCAAATGTCCATTACCTTTTCATTGAAGCTTTAGAGGTGCCTCGCGCAGCGAACGCGATTAAAGAGGCTTTAGCAAATGAAAATTATAGTCTAACGTTATTAGAATTGCACGCATATCACAATGTCTCTCAAGCAGATTGGGATGATGGAATTACATATGCCAATCTATTGTCTAGAAATTTTGATTATATCAAACTTGCATTAGGAGTTCAATCATGATTACATACGAAAACGTTGGCGTCAATTTTGGAAAATATACTGCATTAAAAGATGTTAATTTCAATATTAAACAAGGATCATTCTTACATATCGTCGGTCCTAACGGAAGCGGCAAAACAACACTTGTAAGAACGCTTGTCGGCTTATTAAAACCAACAACTGGTAAAATCAATATCGCAGCTAAACGTATGGGATATCTACCTCAAGCGTTAGGACAAAGAAATCAATTGCCAATTACGGTCAAAGAAGTCATCTATTCCGGTTTTCCAAAGCAGAGACTGAGAGCGAGTCAAAGCGAATGTCAACTCATCAAAAAATGGTTAGTGCGCATGGACATTGCCAATCTATTTAACGAAAGCATGATTTATCTTTCTGGCGGGCAACAACAGCGCGTCTATTTAATTAGAGCATTGATCGGTAATCCAGATCTGTTGATTTTAGATGAACCAACTTCTGCACTTGATCCATCATTTAGAGAAAAATTCTATCAACTGCTCAAAGAAATTCAAGAAGAGAACCATATGACGATTATCAACGTCACACATGATTTAACCGATGCCATTAAGCATGATGCCTGCATCATGTATGTCGATCAAACCGTGAAATATTTTGGTACTTATCAGTCATTCCTGGAATTTGAACACGAGGGACACCATCATGCTTGATCTACTATCATATGATTTTTTTCAAAACGCCTTAATTATTGGTGTGACACTAGCGTTATCAGCTGCCTTATTGAGCCCATTTCTCGTTCTCAATCAACAAGCGATGATTGCTGATGGTTTGGCGCATGTCAGTTTTGCCGGACTGGCATTAGGTATTCTACTACTCAACCAACCCTTATGGATAGCCATCCCATTCGTCATCGTCGTCTCTTTGCTAATAAAATACTTGGCTGCAAACAACCATATGAACGGTGATGCAGCGATAGGTTTGGTGGCAGCAGTTTCATTTGCCATCGGTTTGATTATCATCAAACGTGGTGAAGGGTTCAACGTCTCGATTGAATCCATGCTTGTTGGCAATATTTTTACAGTGACTATGACAGATGTCATTTTATCATCGATTACCGCTTTATTGATTTTGGTATTTATATTGTTTTCATATCGAAAATTGTTTTTGATGACTTATGATTTCAATTATGCGAAATTCTCAAAAATAAACGTCAATCTGCTCGGCTATTTACTGTCAGCATTAACCGCATTTTTCATCGTTGTCGGCGTTAGAATGATTGGTACACTACTCATTTCTGCATTCGTCATATTTCCATCAATCATTGCCAGTCAATTCTCCAAAAGTTTTAAAATGACGCTTTTCGCAGGAATTGCTATCTCATTACTGATTACCATGACTGGCATCTTCTTGGCACACCCATTACAAATCCCCGTAGGTTCGACTATCGTCGTTATCGATGCTGTTGTATTATTATTATCCATCGTTTTTAAAAATATTAGAAGGAGGGCATGACCCATGCGCATGACAAAGCAGAGACAAGCTATATTAGCAATATTTAAATCAACTGCTACCCCACAAAGTGCAGAAATGATTATGGATAGTTTAGTGGATCACACGATGAATTTATCGACCGTTTATCGCACACTAGAAGTCTTTTATGATGCTGGTTTAATCTCCAAATCAACCATTGATCAAACTAGCTATTATTATGATAATCAAAAAGATCATCACCATTATATGATTTGTTTAAACTGCCATAAAATGGTAGAGGTAGATTGTCATCTTTCACATTTCGCAGATGATGTCGCCAAACGACATGGCTTTAAGATTACCCATCATGACATGACACTTTATGGATATTGTCGTGATTGTCAAGATGCATTGAAAGAATAGGGAAACCGGTGGGTTTCCCTATTCTTTATGTTTAATCTATTTTATTTTATTCCTAAAACTTGTTTTTAAACGATGCTTATACGAAATCACTTTTACTAACAAAAAGTCAAAAGTTGTAGTTCTTTATAGCGTTTTTGTTGCAATGTTTGTGCCATAATTTACCGAATCATCGGCTTTGTTACGCTTAGTAAACAGTCTATTTATTCATTAATGACGTTCTAGTCAACTGATTGATGTTCAGGATCCAAGCTGTCCAAATAATCCATATCGTCCCTACTAATTTCAAAGTCATCTAGTTGTGTATTTTCAATAATGCGGTTTTCATGTGTCGATTTTGGCAAGGGCAATGTATCATGCTGCAAGTCATATTTGATACATACCTGGGCTGGAGATTTGCCATACTTTTTCGCCATGTTGATGACTTCTGGATGTGTGAGAAGTTTGCCGATACCTAGTGGTGAATATGCTTCAACCAAAATGTTTTTTGCTCTGCAATAAGCATCCGTTTCCGCTTGATGATGGGCAATGTGATAAGCAATCTGATTGACGAAAGGTTTAATTTCGCAATGTGCCAAAATGTTTTCAATGTCTTTTGGTGTAAAATTCGAAACCCCAATAGCACGAATCTTACCCATTTTATAAAATTCTTCCATTGCCTTGTAGGCTTGGACATTGCCTTCATCACAATTCTTACCAATTTCATTCCATGGCCATGGTGCGTGAATCAAATATAAATCGACGTAATCCATATCTAAATCTTTTAAAGTTTTTAGGAACCCTGCTTTAGCACCTTCATAATCTTTAATATGCGATTCCAATTTTGTTGTGACAAATATTTTTTCTCTGGGAATACCTGAATCTTTAATTGCTTTCCCAACGCTTTCTTCATTACGATATGCCGCCGCAGTGTCGATGTGACGATAACCATTTCTAAGTGCTGCTGACACAGCATTATAAGTCACTTCGCCATTGGGAATTTGCCATGTACCAAATCCTAATTTAGGAATCTTAATACCATTTTCTAAAACGTAAAATTCATTTAAAATACTCATGATTGTTCTCCTTTATCTATTTTAATAAAATCTGATAACAACGCTCTTAATTGACCTGGCGAATCGACGCGTACAGTTGCCTCAGTCTCTCCAAATCCAACTTTAATTTTATGCGCATTAGGTAGCGCTGTAAACATATCTTCATCCGTCGTATCATCACCAGCAGCAAAGACAAAATCGTATTGACTCACATCAAACAGTCTTGTTGCGATGCCTTTATTTACCCTCTGGTCCTTGACTTCCAGCACCATATTACCTGATTGTATGGCAATAGGATTTGTCCCTTTGATTGAATATAAAGCATCCTTGATTTCTGACATTTTTAACGCGACCATTTCTGGTTCCGCATTTCTATAGTGTAAAGCTAGTGAGTTTGTCTTTTCTTCAATGAAAGAACCTGGCATTTGATCAACATAACGTTCAAGTACTTTTTTGATTGTAGCAATCCAATCGCTCTTGACAATAATTGTTTGTCGCCAATCTTGGCCTGCAAATTTATACCACAATCCATGATCACCTACTAAATTGACATTAAGTTTGCCTAACCATGTTTCCAATGTTTCATGATCACGACCAGAAATAATGACTACTTCATTTTTGGGGTGAATTGACAACGCTTTGATTAACCGATGAATAACTCTCGTAGGATAGGCTTGCATCGGATTTTTTGTAAATTCAACAAGTGTTCCATCATAATCCAGAAAGATTAAACGCTTTTTAGCTTGTTGGTACTTATCTAATAATGCGGATTTATCAAGCGGTGGCATGCTGATTTGTGTCGGTTCATGTTGGTTTGTCTTTGAAAGTCGTTCAAGAAAAGAGTTAGCCCAAAATGTCACATTATACCTTTTGAGGCGCTGATGCATAATCGTATTGCGTGTCATCTGCTCTCTTACAGGCATCTCTAAAGCATATTTGATACTTTCAGCAATTTGATTGTCATCATTTGGATTAACGATAATCGCTTCAGAGAGTTCGCTAGCAGCACCAGCTGTCTCTGATAAGATGAGCATACCTTTTCGATCTGTCCTTGACGCAATATATTCTTTCGCAATTAAATTCATGCCATCGCGTAATGGTGTAACCAGTAAAACATCCGACTCTTGATATCGCTCAATGAGATCATCTTGATTAAATGACTGATATAAATACCAAATAGGCATCCATTCAAATGTGCCAAATTGGCCGTTAATTTCAGATACCAAACGTTGAATATCACGGCTTAAACGATCATAGATAGGTAGATTTTGTCGAGAAGGAGCAACAATTAAATGCAATTTAACGTGTCCATGATATTTGGTGTATTTCATCAAGAATTTTTGATAGCCGCGAATACGCTCTAATATCCCCTTTGTATAATCAAGTCTATCTACCGACAAAATGATACGGTATGGCTCTTTGTGTTTATTTAGTTTCTTCGCTTTGGAAAAATATTCATAGTTAATCCCCATTGGAAAAGCATCAACTTCAATGGTTCGATTGTTGTACTGTAATTTGTAATAGTTGTGTTCAATATTCAATATACGTCTAACACTACTTAAAAAATGTCGAACGTAGTCATATGTATGAAAGCCAATCAAGTCTGCACCCAACAGCCCTTTTAAAATGGCATGTTTCCAAATTAATAATCTAAATATTTCAGAAGATGGAAATGGTATGTGTAGGAAAAAACCTATTTTCACATGCGGAAAATCATTTCTAATTAATTCAGGAAGCAGCATCAATTGATAATCGTGAATCCAAATGCGTGAATCTTTCTCAATATACGGTTTAAGCGTATCATAGAACTTTTCATTTACACGCTTATATCTTATCCACATTTTGCTGTCAAATTTTGTCAAAGCTGGAAAATAATGAAAGAGTGGCCAAATGGTTTGGTTAGAAAAACCTTCATAATACAATTTAACGTCTCTTTCAAATAATTCAACAGGAACACAGTGATAGGTATGAAAAAGTTTATCGCTGATTTCTTTTTGACGATCTTTGACGCGCTCTTTTGAAAGACCAGACCAACCAAACCATAGTCCTTCTTTATCCATTTCTCCTTTTAAGCCAGTTGCTAAACCACCAATACTCTCATGATAACTGATTTCGCCATGATCAAATGTTACAGTCACAGGTAATCGGTTTGAAACAAAGATTGTCTTAGGCAAATAATCATCTCCTTAACATGAATATTATAACACGGATAACGCTTATTTTTTGGTTTTCTGAAGCAAGACACGCACATGTAGTATAAGTAAAGTTAAAGAAATTATGGTTAAAAAACCACCAACTAAAATGGATAGTAACGATGGATTATCTTCAGGATTTTGAACGACAATCATCTGTACGACGTAAATCATTAAAAATGCAAATGTCAAGACTCTTGTAAACGTATATTGCCCGTTTGCAATGGTTAAAACCGTATTGGATTGACGACGATAAACAAACAGACCATATCCCCCTAATGCGAGTATCATGACAAATGGTACAAACGTATACCAAGTAACTGAACCTGGTATGAAAGGTGAAATGATGATATTCGCACTTAAGATGAGATAGGCGATGTCCAATAACAACAAAATAATGATGTTTTTCTTGTAGATTGACATATATTTTATACTCCTTGAATATCTTTTCAAATTATTTTTTGCTATACTTATAGGTGAAATGAGGTAAAACTATGAAAAAAGCTGTTTATCCAGGAACATTTGATCCCTTAACATTTGGACATCTAGATATTATCAAGCGTGCCGCTAAGATGGTAGATGAACTTCATGTTGTCATCGCTGATAATTACAAGAAAACGCCAACTTTCAGCATCGAAGAACGTATACTGATGATCAAACGTGTAACGACAGATATTGAGAATATCGTCATTGTATACTCTAATGATCTCGTGGTGCGTTATGCAAAAGACCACGGTATCAAATTGATTGTTAGAGGTTTGAGAAACATCCAAGATTATGAGAATGAATATGCCCTCTATCAATTTAATAGAAATATTAATCGCACCGTGGAAACATGCATTTTATTTCCTTCTTCAAGAAATCATTTCGTATCTTCATCTGCGATTAAAGAACTGATTGTACATCATGCTGACATATCACCATATGTTCCACGTGAAAACATTGACTTGGTACAAAATAAAATTAGATCTAAATCAGATGAATAGATTTAAAAAAATCATAAAGCTGATCTGCCGCTATTGCTGGCGCAATATGATCGGCTTTTTCTTTGAGTTCACCAAACCTAGAATTTTCCATTGCAATACCAATATCGGCAATCTCTAACATATCGATATCATTATAGCCATCGCCGATACAAATCAACTGGCATTTAGGCAAGGTCTCCAATGCTTTTTTTATCCCAAAAGCCTTACTGATATGTGGGTATGTAAAATCAGCGCCACCAAAATGCCACGGATAAACTCGAAATTTGGGGATGTCTTTAGCAATTTCTAAAATCTCATTTTCATAATCAGCAAACATCCACAATTGATATATTTTTTCTTTTTCATAAAAAAACTCATCAACCTTTGGAAACACACCGCGTAATACTTTCATACCGTAACCTACACGCTCATCCCAATAATTAACTGCTTCATCGTCTAAACCGACCATACCGACATTTAAAGCATGACCTTTTGTTTTTGATAATGCGTTTTTGATATCTTCTATTTTGATGGGTTCATCATAGATGATCTCATCATTTTTTAATACCACTGAGCCGTTCAATAAGACTTGAAAAGTAAAAAAATGCAGGATATCTTGAATGATATCTAGTTTTCTACGCCCTCGACCCGTCGCCAATCCCATCACAACATCATCTTTTTTAGATAATTCATCCAATAATTTTAAAGTCTGTTTTGGCACTTGATTCAGCTTCGTGTCATAAATTGTATTATCAACATCAAAAAAAACGACTGTCAACATTAAAAACTCCTCATTTTCTATTCATTATTCCCATTCAATCGTTCCTGGTGGTTTAGATGTGATATCATAAGCAACTCTATTAATCCCTGACACTTCATTCACCATACGTGTTGATGCCATTTCTAACATATCATAAGGGATTTTCGCCCAATCAGCTGTCATACCATCAGTGGATGTGACAGCGCGGATGACAAGCAGATATTCATAACTTCTTTCGTCACCTTTGATGCCGACTGTTTTCGTATTCGTTAAAACCGTGAAATATTGCCAAATGTCTTGGTGAAAATCCTGCGCATCAATGATTTCTCTCAAGATAGCATCAGTCTCTTGAACAATGCGTACTTTATCAGCGGTGATTTCACCCATGATGCGAATTGCTAGTCCTGGGCCCGGAAAAGGCTGGCGATTGACAAATGATTGATTAATACCTAAAGTGATACCTAACTGTCTTACCTCATCTTTAAACAACATATTCAAAGGCTCAATTAGTTTAAACGGCATATGTTTTGGTAATCCACCAACATTATGATGACTTTTAATTGTATGCGCAGTGTTCGTTCCTGATTCAATGCGGTCAGTATAGAGTGTACCTTGCCCTAAAAAAGCATAATCGCCGTATTTTTTAGCAGTTTTTTCAAAGGTGTCAATAAACGCTTTCCCAATGATTTTTCGTTTCTGTTCAGGATCTGTAATTCCTGATAAACGATGATAGAAATCAGCTTTCGCATCAACACATTCGACATTGATATGATAATCTTTTGCAAACCTTTCCATCACTTCACTCACTTCATTTTTACGAAGTAAACCATGATCGATGAAAAAACAACGCAATTGATTACCAATTGCCTGATGAATAAGCACAGCAGCAACACTGCTGTCAACGCCACCAGAAATAGCCATTAAAACGCTATTGTCTTTTACCTTATCTTTGATATCGTTAATCAACATTTGACTTAATTGATCCATATGCCAATCAAAAGTCACTTGACAATCATTTAAAAAGTTTTTTAATATGGTAGAACCATATTCAGTGTGAAGTACTTCGGGGTGAAACTGTACGCCATACAATGGTTTTTTTTTATGCTTAATTGCTGCAATCACATGATTTGAGGTTGCTAAAATCCTAAAGTCATCCGGTTTTTGTTCTAAACGATCACTATGGCTCATCCAAACATTTTGTGCTGTTGGTGTATGTTTAAAAAGATTTTTATCGTCTAAGACTTCAATCAACTGTCTACCGTATTCTTTTTTATCAGTGATTTGTACGACACCACCTAAATCTTTCACCATGAGATGCATGCCGTAACAAATCCCTAATATCGGTTTATCAAGATCATAAATATTGGAATTGATGTGATAAGCATCACGAGCGAAGACTGACTTTGGTCCACCCGATAAAACGATGCCTTTGACATCATCGCTATTTAAAATATCATAGGCTGTATCATACCTCAATAATTCACTATATACACCGAGTTCTCTGATTTTTCTAACGATTAATTGATTATATTGACTACCAAAATCTAAAACAATAATTTTCTCCATATAGACTACTTTCTTGAATAATTTGGTGCCTCTTTTGTAATATTGATATCATGGGGATGACTTTCAACCAATCCACTGGCAGTAATTTCAACAAACTCAGCATACTTTTGTAAATCAACGATTGTTTTCGCGCCAAGATATCCCATTCCTGACTTCACACCACCTAATAACTGATAAAGCGTATCACTTGCTTTCCCCTTATAGGATACCATACCTTCAATACCCTCAGGTACGAATTTATCTTTTAATTCCGATTGAAAATAGCGATCTTTACTACCCCGTTTCATCGCAGACAGTGATCCCATACCAACATATGTTTTAAAACGTCGCCCTTCCCAAATGATTTCTTCACCTGGTGCTTCACTACAGCCGGCTAACAATGATCCCAACATGACCGTATCAGCACCAGCAGCGAGCGCTTTGACGATATCTCCAGAATACTTTATACCACCATCAGCAATGATAGGAATACCTTTGGTCTTTGCGTATGCACTGACATCGAGAATGGCTGTCAATTGTGGCATACCAACACCTGCAACAATTCTTGTTGTGCATATTGAACCTGGTCCAATACCGACTTTTAGTCCATCGGCACCAGCTTCAATTAAATCCTTAGCTGCTGCAGCTGTGACGATGTTACCAGCAATTAAATCTATATCGGGATAAACCTGTTTAATCATTTTAACTGCCTGAATCACATGATATGAATGCGCATGTGCTGAGTCGATTGAAATCACATCAACCCCAGCTTTTATGACTGCCTCAACACGGTCTAGATAATCTGGCGTTATCCCAATAGATGCGCCAACTCGAAGTCTACCGAGGTGATCCTTGTTTGCCTCCGGAAACTCAATCACATTATCGATATCTTTTGATGTGATGAGTCCAATCAATTTAAAATCATCATCAACAATGGGCAATTTTTCGATACGATGCTGCCATAAAATGTCTTTCGCATCTTCTAATGTTGTCCCTTTTTTGCCCGTAATCAAATTGACTTTAGTCATCACTTCTGTAACAGGATGTGCCTCTTCTTTGTAATACTTAATATCTCTATTTGTCACGATGCCTAATAATGTGTGATCGACATCAACCACTGGCAGACCACTGATCTTATATTCTGACATGTAGCGTTCAGCATCCACAGTCGTCATGTTAACGTCAAGGGTTACAGGTGTTTGAATAATACCTGAAATGTTTTTCTTCACCTGGTTAATTTGTTTGGCCTGTGCTTCAATGCTCATGTTTTTATGAATAAATCCGATCCCTCCAGCTCTCGCCATAGCAATCGCCATTTGTACTTCAGTGACCGTATCCATCGCAGCTGAAATCACTGGCGTATTCATACCAACTTTCTTCGTCAACCTGGTGGTTAATACCACATCATTGGGTAAAATCTCTGATTTACTGGGAATCAGCAACACATCATCGAATGTTAATCCTTTTTTCATTATATCCTCCTTTTTAAATGAAAAATGTGCCTTTAGGCACATCAAAAAAGTGCCGTAGTGCTATCTTAGGCGTAGCGTAGATACGTCTGAACCATGATCATCAAACATATACGGTTTATGATATCTTAACATATAATATAGATTTATGAAACAACAATCATATAAATATTAATGAAATTAAGTGTTTTTGTATCATTTTAAAACGTTTTATCATATAATAGTAATGAACTTTTTCGTTTTCGGAGGAATTTAATCATGAAAAATCCTTTACTAAACACCGGAGAAATCGGCATTTTTGCTTTGGGTGGACTCGGTGAAGTAGGTAAAAATATGTATATTTATGAAATAGATGATCAGATCTTCATCGTTGATGCTGGTATTCTTTTTCCTGATGAGCACCTTTTAGGTATCGATTATGTCATACCTGATTTCACCTATCTCATTGAAAATCAGGACCGCATTGTCGGGCTGTTCATCACACATGGTCATGAAGATCATATTGGTAGTATCCCTTACTTACTCAAGCAAGTCGAGATACCCAAAATATACGCTTCTGGCATCGCTGTAGACTTGATTGAATATAAATTCATGGAACACGCAGATATCAAAGTGCCCCAAATTGAAGAATACAAGAGTTATTACAAATACCATTTTAAAGATGTTGAAATCAGTTTCATTCGTATGAATCATTCTATTCCTGATATGTTTGGTATCGTCTTTAGGACTAAGGAGGGCATCTTATTTCACACGGGTGATTTTAAAATAGACCTGACACCTGTGGGTCCACCTTGTGAATTTGATAAACTCGCTGCTATCGGTGCAGAAGGCGTATTGTGTTTATGCTCTGATTCAACGAATGCTGAACGTGATGAACTCATTCAATCAGATTCAAAAATTGGAAAATCGATTAACGAACTATTCTCAAGATTAACTGGGCGTATCATCATTGCAACGTTTGCGTCCAATATGTATCGCATACAGCAAATTATTGAAGCTGCGGTTCTTAACCACCGTAAAATTGCTGTGTTCGGTCGCTCTATGGAGAGAGCGATTGAAGCCGGAACGCAGACCGGCTACATCAAAATTCCAAAAGACACATTGGTATCAGGCGATCAATTAAAGCGGCTGAGACCAGAACAAGTGACTTTGCTTGTGACCGGATCACAAGGAGAACCTTTAGCTGCATTATCACGCATCGCAAGTGGTTCACATAGACAAGTCCAAGTGATGCCTGGCGATACTGTAATCTTTTCATCTTCTCCTATTCCAGGTAACCAGGAAGGTGTCAATAGAACCATTAACAAACTCTTTAAACAAGATGTTAATGTCATTACACATGGCCCTCTGGCAGATACACACACGTCAGGCCATGGTGCACAAAATGACTTGAAACTCGTTTTGAGTTTGACAAGACCAAAAATGTTTATTCCAATTCATGGTGAATATCGAATGTTGCGTCACCACCGCCAACTAGCTATCGATACCGGTGTCAATCCAGATAACATTTTGATTGTGGATAACGGTCAAGTTGCTGCAGTTTCAAAAAACAGCATTCGCTATGCGGGTGATGTGCCATCTGGTGAAGTCTACATCGATGGTACGGGTATTGGTGATATTGGCAGCAAAGTTATCCGTGAAAGAAAACTTTTATCTGAAGAAGGTCTGTTTTCAATCATATTATCTGTTGATAGTGAACATAAAAAACTCATCAATCATCCGACTATCATTTCTCGTGGATTCATTTACATGCGTGGAAATGAAGAACTGACCAATAAATTAGCAAACGAGACGAAGGCAATCGTTGAAACGGAACTGAATAAAAAGTTCTACAATGAACAGAATATCAAACAAACTGTCATCGATCAATTAAGCAAAACAATTTTTAAGTTGACACAACGAAATCCGTTGATCATTCCGATTATTGTTGATTCCAAATCATTTTAAATATGAAAAACTGAGCAATTGAAAATGTTGCTCAGTTTTTTTAAATATAGTCGATGAACGCATCAAAAACGTGTTTGGTTATATGGGCATCGTCCAATGCATCATGACATTGTGTTTCTTCAATCTCATAATAGGTTTGATAAGCTTTGAATAGTCCGAGATCATCCTTTAAATTGAAGTAGTCTTTATGAAGTTTTAACAAATCAATGAAATCAGTCTTTTCAGTTAATGGTCTTTTGTGATGCAATTTAAATGAATCATTTAATGCGGAAATATCATTTTTTCCCCAAACGACAAATTTAGGATGATAGGTATCGACAATCAATTTTAATTTATCATAAAAATCATCATAATGAATAGCTGTTTCATAGAAATGAAGTTCATCTAGTTTCAAAAACTTTTGAGTGCGTTTTGACAACGTTGTCTTAATCAGCGGTAGGACATAAAAACCCTCATCAATCAGTGTCTTACCTTTAGCCTCTGCAAGCATATACCCAGCCTGAATAATTTCAGGAATAAACCCCGATGGTTTATAGCCTGGCATCGTCATTTCAAAATCAATAAAAAGATAATATTTTTGATGAGAGATGACATCCTTCATCTCTTTTCTTAGTCGATCGATATCATAATAGACACGATAGGGTTGCAACTCAATAATTTGCCTAAAAAACGTCACTGGATAAACATATGACTTATTGATGCGTTTCCGTCTCGGACCAATTTCAAAATCGACTAAAACACCTCTATCTAAAAACGGCCAAAATGTCTTAGCTAATCGTTTTGTAAGATAAAATCCAATCTTTCTACCCTCAATAACCAAATAGAAAACATGTTCTCGTTCACTAATACCTTGGATGATTTGTTTCATAACTTAACCTTTCTTATGCCTTCAATCGACGTCCTTTTGACACCACATGCCATTAAATCTTCATCACTCGCATTCAGAATGTCTTTTAGACTCTTGAAATGTGCCAATAATTTTTGTTTTGTTTTTGGTCCAATGCCGTCGACTTGATCTAATAATGATGTTTTTGCTAATTTAGATCTCGTTTTCCTGTGGAATGTAACAGCAAATCGATGCACTTCCTCAGACAAACTCACGAGAAACTTGTATAAATTTTTGTTTTTTAATAAAAGAATGGGTTTTTCCTTATAAACCAACGCTTCTAATTGATGATGTCGATCTTTTTTCAAACCAGCAACAGGAATGTTCAAATTTAGTGCACGCAGCGTGTCCTGCGCAGCATGAACATGACCGATACCACCATCAATCAAGATAAGATCTGGCATCGTTCCTTCATGCATGAGTAATTTTTGATATCTGCGATAGATGACTTCTTTCATCGCTTGATAATCATCATTGGTGGTTGTTTTTAAATGATATTTGCGATAGGATTGTTTATCAAATGCTTCGTCTTTATAGACCACTAACGCTGATATCGGTGCTGTTCCAAACAGCTGAGCATTATCAAAAATGTCTATTTGCTTAATCTGTTCACCGATTAAATCTGATAATTCACTTAATGCCTGCATTCGTTGTTCTTCTTGATGTCGATAAAGCAAATGATAGTGTTCTAAATCATAAACCGCATTTTTCGTAGCTAAATCAACCAGTTTTTTCTTATCGCCTTTTTTGGGTATCATCGCTTGTTTTCCAAAAACTTGAACAATATCTTTTTCTTCGAACAAATGAGAGAAAAGCAATTCATCAGGCATATATTTTTCATAGTACTGTGCAATATAATTGAGTGTTGAATCCATCACGTCACCCACATATCCAAAGACTATTTGATGTTGATCGATGATTTTTCCTTGACGCATCAACAAAATCTGTATGGCGACATCATCCTCATTATAGGCGAAGCTGATCATATCACGATTTTTGCCATCATTCAAATTAATAATTTGTTTTTCAGTCGTTTGTTCAATAGCTTTGATCATGTCGCGATATTCAGCTGCTTTTTCGAAATTCATAAATGCGCTGGCTTTTGCCATCTGTTCATTCAATTCTCTAAGTACCTCTTTTGTATCGCCTTTCAGAAAATTGATGATTTTTGAAGTCATCTGTGTATAATCAACTTCGGGGTGAATACAAGGCCCTAAACATTGGCCAATGTGATAATACAAACAGGCTTTTTTTGGCAGCGTGTCACATTTTCTAAGTGGATAAATATGGTTCAGCAATCTAACCGTTTCTCTTGCTGAATAGACATTTGGAAATGGACCAAATAGTCGGCCTTTAGGTTTTTTCTTGCGGACAACAATCAGTTTTGGATATTGTTCCTCCGTCAATTCAATATATGGATATGTCTTGTCATCCATTAGTTTAATATTATATTTTGGTGAATGTTCTTTGATTAAATTCATCTCGAGAATGAGTGATTCATACTCGGATCCTGTTATCACATATTCGAAATCATTGATTTCAAAAACCAATCGTGTTGTTTTTGTATTGTGTGCACCAGTAAAATAAGAACGAACACGTTGCTTCAGATTTTTTGCTTTACCGACGTAAATAATCTTACCTTCCTGATTCTTCATTAAATAGCAACCAGGTTCATTTGGTAACAAGTTCAATTTATCTTTAATCGCCATATAATCACCACTCTTATTGTATCGCGCGATAGACGTATATACAACGGCTTTACCTTTTTATACAAAGAAAAAGCGATTGCTCGCTTTATCCTTCAAATTCGATTTTTACTCTACCTGCAGCAATTTCTTCTAAAGCGATACCGATACTTTTTACACATTTTGCGTTTTCAACTTGTAAACCATCATTTTCAAGAATTTGAGCGACTTTACTTGCTGCATAAACGAGTTTATACTTTGAATCAATCTGATCAAGTAATTTGTCAATTGATGGATAACGCATACCATCTGTATTTTTATTCATAAAATCATTCTCCTATCATCTTCATATAATTGTGGATTGTCCGTTCAGTTTTTGCATGCTCTGCACGGATGATGGCCATAATACGGTCCGCCGCATTGTTCACTTCATCGTTGACGACGATGTAATCATATTTATGTGCCAACATAAATTCTTTATCCGCTTTCTTCATGCGCGCATCAATGAGCGCTTGATCTTCGGTACCGCGGTTTATCAAACGTTGATATAAAGCTTTTCTACCTGGTGGTACCAAGAAAATAAATACGGCATCATTCATTTGTTTACGGACTTGCAGTGCACCTTCAACCTCTATTTCAAGGACAACTTCTTTACCACAGTCTAGTTGTTCTTCAACCTTGTCACGTGGTGTGCCATAATAGTTACCGACAAATTCAGCCCACTCTAAAAACTTGTTTTCTTTGATGCGTTTTGAAAACGTCTCCTTGCTGACAAAATAATAGTCAACACCGTCTTTTTCACCTGGCCGAGGTGGTCTAGTCGTCATCGATACTGAATAAACGAGATCGTGATTGGGCATATTAAACAATGCACGACGAACTGTTCCCTTACCAACGCCAGAAGGACCAGAAATGACAACTAATAAACCACGCTCATTGAGCTTCATCGGTGCCTCCTGCAACACTTGATTTACTTTCTATTATATATGATATTCTAAGATATGTAAATAGTATGCTTCATTTTACACGTTTCTTTTCATTGAAAGAAAGAAATTATATGTTGTCTGTGCTAAAATGATGAATAGAGGTGTTTAAATCATGATTGATGGCTTATTACTTTATCACTTAAAAGATGAACTACATGAAAAATTAAATAAGGCACGCTTGGAACGCATTATCCAATTAGATGAATTTTCATTTGAACTGACATTTTATCGTTATGGAGAAAAAGATCAGCTCATCATCAGTGTGCATCCCAAAGATTTTTCCATCTATCTATCAAGCCATAAAGATTCTCGTGCGATAACGACACAATTTTCTCAATCATTAAAAAAAGAATTATCAGGTTCGATTTTGACATCTATTACGCAACATCAAACAGATCGCGTCATCGTCTTGAATTTTATGGTTTCTGATTTAATTGAAGGCCCTGTCAAAAAAGAATTAATTTTTGAAGCGATGGGTAAATACTCCAATTTGATATTGACTGCTCAAAACAAGATTATCGATACATTTAAAAAAATGTTTTTTGACTCGGGCAGGCAATTATTACCACATGCTGAATTCGCTTTTTTCCCTTCTAACAAGAAGGAGTTCACTGATTTTTCATTTGCTGAAATTAATCAACCTATCGATATTTCAAACATGTATATGGGGATTAGCAAAATGACTGCTTCCTATTTATTTGAGCATCATTTGACACCACTTGAATTAGCGGTAAATCCAACTTATGACATCGATAAAAATGATATATATGTTGCTGATATTTTTGATGATACGCATGCGAAGAAACACTTTTCATCGATATCTTCTTTATTCGATCGACCAAAGAAAACGATGAAACAATCGAAGGTATCCTATGCGCAATTCATCGATAAACAGTTAAAAAAATATCAAAAAAAACATGAACAATTGCTGATTCAACGTGAACAAAACAATGAGAAACTCAATGAAAAAAAAGTTGCTGACGCCATTTATCAGTCGCTGTTGCCATTATCCTTGAAGCAATCTTCAATCATCGTCAATGATCAAGAAATCTCACTTGACCCGATGCTCACGTTGAATGAAAACGCACAACGCTTCTATCAAATATACCAAAAAGCTAAGCGTGGCATTCTGCCAATTGAAGAACAAATTATGGCAAATCAACAATTAATTGACCTTTTTGTCGAATATAAAACTTATTTATCATTATCTGAAGGTAACGATCTTAACGACTTAGCACTTGATTTGGAAGCCTATGGCTATAAAGCAAAAACAAAATTACCGCAACACAAGCAGAAACATCAGCCGAATATCACAAAAATTGTCGATGAAGATGCGACATATATCCTTGGCAAAAATGATGCACAAAACGCATATATCACCCATCAATTGTCCAAATCGAACGATATGTGGTTTCATGTAAAAGATGCTCCTGGTACACATTTAGTTTTGCAGACAGATGCGTTGACAGAGCCAATCATCCGTAAAGCTGCAATGCTTGCCGCTTATCATTCTAGCCTGTCATTATCTTCTTCCATCCCCGTTGATTACACTCAGATTAAGTATTTAAAAAAGATTCCTAAAATGCCTGGATATCACGTAACCTATACGCATCAAAAAACGATTTTCATCGATATTGATTATGCTAAAATCCAGCGTTGGTTAAATTTATAATTGCCACAAATCAACATGCAAATCATTTGTAATCTATTTATAATTGATGTAAGATTGAAGTAGAAATAAAGGAGGTTTTACACATGACATTTGAATTACCAAAATTAGGTTATGCATATGATGCATTAGAACCATTTATCGACGCTAGAACAATGGAGATTCATTACACAAAACATCATCAAGGCTACACGAACAATCTGAATGCAGCACTACTCAAGCATCCTGAATTGAGTACGCCACTTGAAACATTGCTAGCGGATTTAAGTTTAGTCCCTGCTGATATTCGTACTGCTGTCCAAAACAACGGTGGTGGTTACTTCAACCACAAACTATTCTGGACCATTTTGAAGGTCAACAATGGGGAAAAACCAAAAGGTGACCTCGCTGTTGCAATTGATAAAGCATTCGGTTCTTTTGAGGCTTTTAAAGAAGAATTCTCAACAGCAGCTAAAACACGTTTCGGAAGCGGTTGGGCATGGTTGGTTGTTACACCAGAAGGATTGAAGGTAACATCCACTCCCAATCAAGATACACCACTGGCAATGGGTACACCAATTCTTGGTTTAGATGTTTGGGAACACGCTTATTATCTAAATTACCAAAACCGTCGTCCTGATTATGTATCAGCATTCTTCAATGTTGTTAATTGGGACCAAGTTGCAGCCTACTTTAAAGCTGCTAAATAATTAAATTTAATTAAAAAAATTGGATGATTCGTTGGAATCATCCTTTTTTTGTCATGAATTTTTATGTTTTCAAAACATCAGTGATCACTTGAGGATGTGCTTCACCAATCTTTTCAATTGATAATTTAAAGATTATAGGACCAACAATTTCAAAGAATAAAATGCCGGTTAGAACAACTGTTTTAATCAAAAGCGCTTCATCTGGATAGCCTACGAATATACTAGAAACCGCGACCAACATCCCAATTTCAACACCACCTTGAGAGAGAATACAAGGTCCCGTCCAATGTCTGACAACTTTTGGCGATTTAGCAATAACGGCACCTAGATAAGCACCACCAATCTTACCAATTGATCGAAAGACAATGTATAAGACTGCAATAAATCCAGCAGAGATAAGTACATTTAATTTCAATTGTACCCCTGCAAGCGTAAAGAAAATAATAATGAGTGGCCCCGAGAAATTTGACAAGGCAGCACCTTGTATTTCAAATGGTTCTTTTTTAATCATGTTTGTAAAAACCATGCCAACCATCATTGGTGTTAAAATCATCGATAAGCCATTTACTTCAAAATTGCCAATAACAAATCCATGATGTGCGATATAAACGGTTGAAAGTACTGCTGACAATGCAAATACCAAATACGTGATATATCGCTCTTTTCTAGGTAATTTAACCACGAAATATTTTGAAATCAATCCCAAAAGGAATCCGAATGCACCACCGACTAGAAGCGAGAAAAATACTTCTTTCAAGGGTTCCAACAAGGCCGTTTCAGCGGTGATAGCACCACCACCGATGGTTGCCTTAGCAATCGAAGTGAATAAACCAAAGACAATAACACCAAAGATATCATCAATACCTACAACCGGAATAACAGTGTCGGTTACAGGTCCTTTTGCTCGAAGTGATTTTACCAAGACCATGATAGGAGCCGGCGCTGTTGCTGTCGCTATCGCAGACAATGTCAATGCTAGCCAAAGACGATGTTCGGGATCCAATAAATAGACAGCCCCAAAGACCAATGCGGCAGTGCCTAAGGCTTGAATCGCCGTAATAATAAGAATAGATTTCCCACTTTTTTTAACTTTGGGTAACCATAATTCAGTCCCAATCTGATAAGCGATAATACCCAGTACGAAATTAGTAATCACGTCTAGTGATGACAAATCGACATCACTCAGGATACCAAAAACGCTTGGTCCTAGCAATACCCCTGAGACGATATATCCAGTGATTGCAGGAATTTTGATAAGTTCTGCCAGTTTTCCAAATATGAAACCAACAAACAGTGTGATGGCTAAAAATAACAAGAATGTATAGATATCAATGGTCAAAAACAATCATCTCCTAGATGGCATTTCCTCCTTGCCAATAGTTTATTATACTACTAATTATGAAAATAGCAAGAAAATTTATCATTTGTTTTCATTCATAAGAAAAATTATGAAAAAACAAAAATCATATGTTTGATTGATATGATTTCTGTTTTTGTTTATTTGTTTTGTTAAACAGTTTTCATGTTTTAGATGGTGGTTGTTTCAATGACAGCGTAGTCACCATCTTCGCGACGATAGACAACATGTGTACTGTTTGTTTCTTTATCGAGAAAAACGAAGAAATCATGACCTAACAATTCCATTTGCGTAATCGCTTCAGCGGACGTCATTGGCTTTAATTCGATTTTCTTATTTTTCACAAGTTGGCTAGCGAGAATGTCTTTTTCCAATTCTTCAGCATCAAATTCCTTACTGTAAGCCTCTTTAATGCCTTCTTTTTCAAGGTGATGCTTGAGTTTATCACGGTGTTTTCTAATTTGGGCGATCAGTTTATCATTCACTTTATCAATGGCGCTATACATGTCAGGATCGCTCGATTCAGCACGCACTTGCGTCCCCCTAGAAAACACGGTAACCTCTACCTTGTGATGGTCTTTGTAAACCTTACATACCACACGAATGACATCAACTACCTGTGGTCCGAAGAAGGACTCAACTTTACGGAGTCTTTTTTCTGCATAAGCTTTGATCGCATCAGTTGGCACAAAGCCGTTTTTACCTAATACTTCAAATGTCATACTCATTCTCCTCTTCTAATATATTTTCATGAAGTGTTAAGAGATAAATATCTCCTAACTTCATTGAATCCAGAATTGTTAGTATTGTACTGCTTAAATAATCAAAATGCAAGAATATACACTTCTGATGATAGGTCATGTATGTTAAATAAAATGGTTTCATCATCGACATATGAGCAAGTGGAGAGATGTCATCATAAGTTTTCACCATAGATGTCCAATGGACAAGACCATCCTCAATAGGAAATACACTATGCCTGATAATAAGTGGATATTTCGCCAAACAACGTTCACATATATGGTGTGTTTGTCGTTTAAATAATGTTTGTATATGGTGTCTTATGACGATTTCTTTCAAACAAATTTCACAAATCATAAAAACCCTCCAACCAATATTAGAGGGTTTTCACATGAATTACTCTTCCTTATAGGCTTCCACAATCTTAGGAATCAAGTTGCTTGGTACTTCTTCATAGCGCAAGAATTCACGCGTGAATTGTCCACTGCCTTGAGTCATCGCTTTAAGATCAATCGCGTACGTCGTGATTTCAGCTTCAGGAACTTCTGCTTCAACGACTTGGAATCCATCGGATTGTCCCATGCCAAGCACACGTCCACGTCGCTTGTTCATGTCGCCCATGACATCACCGACATATGTGTCTTTCACTTTGACTTCAACTTTGACGATGGGTTCAAGAATGGTTGGGCCTGCTGTTTCACATGCTTTTTTAAACGCTAAGGTGGCAGCAAGTTTAAAACTGATTTCATTTGAATCGACTGGGTGATAAGATCCATCAAAAAGTGTCGCTTTTACATTGATAACAGGAAATCCTGCCAAAGGGCCATGTTCAAATGTTTCGATTAGACCTTTTTCTACCGCAGGGAAATAACCTCTCGGCACCGAGCCTCCAAAGATTTCTTCAGTAAATTCGAATTCTTTATCAGTGGGCTGAAAACGAATGAATACGTGTCCAAATTGTCCAGCACCACCGGATTGCTTTTTATGTTTACCTTCTGCTTCAACCTTGTGTTTGATGGTTTCACGATAAACAATCTTTTGATCTTGAATGTCTACTTCGACTTTAAAAATATTTTTCATGCGTTCCAATACGTAATTTAAATGATTCATGCCTTGTCCACCTAATAGCAACTGGGCTGTTTCTTTGTTACGTTTGATTTCGAAGGTGGGGTCTTCTAAATTGATCCGGTGGAGCGCCATCGAGATCTTATCTTCATCGTTTTTGTGCTTTGGGTGAACCGCAATATAAATGACCGGTGTTGGTTGAACGACAGGTGCAAACATAATGGGGGCTTTTGGATCAGTCAGTGTTTGACCCGTTTCAATGCCATCCAGTTTTGCGATTGCAGCAATATCCCCAGCATGGAAAATATCTAAATCGATTTGTTGTTTTCCTCTGAGTTCAAACAGATTCATGATTTTCTTTGTTTCATCCGTATTTGCAATCAAAACTTCTTGACCATTTTTCAAAGATCCCGAATTAATCTTTAATAGATTAATCGTGCCTAAGAATGGATCAACTACCGTCTTGAAAACATAAGCTGAGAAAGGTTCTGATTCTTTGGTTTCGCGTTTGATCTTTTCACCAGACTTGACGTCCGTTGCTACTAGTGGTTCTAGATCATTAGGTGCTGGCAGCATGTCAATCAAAAGATTAAGTAATGTTTCCACACCAATCGTCTTTGTTGCACTACCAACTAAAATCGGTGTTAATTCACCGTTGAAAATACCTTCTCTAAGGGATTTATGAATCGTTTCTTTCGGTATTTCTTCTCCCGATAAATAAAGTTCTAACAACGCTTCCGATGTTTCAGCAACACTTTCCACAATCAATGTATGTAATTCTTCGACTTTGGCTTTCTTTTCTTCCCAAATTTCAGCATCTTTACATGTATTACCATCATAGATGCGCGCTTTCATATCAACGACGTTAACAAAACCTTCAAAATCATCATGATGACCAATTGGCCATGCAAATGGCACCGCTTTTTTACCAAGTTGTTCACGAATTTGATCAAGAATTTCATCAAATTTAACGTTTTCTTTATCCATTTTATTGATAAATATAATGGTTGGTATATGACGACTTCTAATCTGTTGCCAAACGCGTTCGGTACCGACTTCCACCCCTTTGCTGGCATCAATCATGATGATTGCTCCCTTAACCACCTCTAGTGCTTGATTTAGATCACCAACTAATTCGTCTATACCTGGTACATCTAAGAAATTAAGTTTATAATCTTTCCACTCTGTTGGTAGCAGGCTTAATGATAAACTTGCTTGTTTCACTTGCTCTTCAGCCATGTAGTCAGAGACGGTGGTTTTCTTCTCAACTTCTCCTTTTTTGTCAATGGCGTTACTGACAAATAACAACGCTTCTGAAAGACTAGTCTTACCAGATCCTTGATGGCCCAAAATGGCGACATTTCGGATTTGATTTGTTGCATATTCTTTCATCTCTAACCTCCTGTAATCGTTTCCATTATCTATATCTCTATTATAGCATAATCACCATTAATTGAAAGGCAAAACTTTTAAAATCTATGATTTAACATCTCATCCTAGTCGTGATATAATAAACATGGTGAACTCATGAATAAAATACCGATTAAAACCATTCAATGGTACCAGCAGAATATCAGTCCTCACAGTGGTCATCATTGCCGACACAAGCCAACTTGTTCCGCTTATGCAGTGACAGCTTACGAACGCTTTAATTTTTTTAAAGCGAGTTTTTTGACCGCGAAGCGCATATTGACTTGTAATCCACTTTTTAAGCCTAAATATGATCCTGTTCCAGAAAAAAAAGTGCGTACGAGAAAAATGTCAAAAAAAGATGAAACTGAATGAAACACGTCACATTTAGAGGATCACATGTCTATGCATGCCTCGCCATTTTATTAGAAGATTTCAAAATCAATAAAACAGATCAAGAAATTGCTTTGGAGATGCGTTTACCCTATTTATTTACAAGCAATCGTCTTTCCAAAACAAAAGTGGCATTTGTTGCTGGTACCAGCTTGCAAGGAAAAGCTTGGTTTGATCTTTTTTTAAATCAATATCAACTCGCATATATTGAAGAACACTTAACAAAACTAAAAGTGTTGACCATGCTTAAAACCTTGAGTATGTTCAAGCGTAAGGCTTTACTTTCAATCAATATCGATCAAGCTAGAACCGCTGTCGTTTTCAGTCATTACGCCATGATGACCGAAACATTCCTATTCATCCTTCCAGAAGAGACTGACTCTAGCAGTTATAAATTTCTTGAACTTGACAAAGACCTTTTACTGACTTACTTGGATCAACATGTCGATGTGGGTTACATTAATCCTACAACCGATATCCCTGCAAGCATCGTTGATGCGATAAAACATTCACTAAAAACGCTAGACGACTATGACAAATATATCAAAAATTTTTGCCAAATGATGCATACAAACCATAAACAAAAAGAGGCATTCGAATTGGTTTTCCGCGCTTTATTGATCGATATTCGCGCGATGATGAAAATTAAAAATAACGAGGAACTATATCAAGATATTACACAGTTGGGTCATCGCTATATCAAATATCTACGAACTGATGAAGAGCGGTTTATCATCCCGCTCGGCGATGCTTTTTCAAAGGTAATCGCCAGCTATCGCATGTTTATTGAAACATATCTTAAACGTGTGGAACACAAATTGCATTAAAAAAACGCGAAGATAGCGTGAATCCTATTTAGTAGACAATTTAACGAAAGCTAGTCGTGTTTATATCTTTATCGAAAGCTTGAATGAAATACCACTTTCATAGTAATGATGGCGGTGTTTTTTATGGCAAGTAAAGAACAAAAGTTTCAAAGGTATGCTCTAGTATTCAAACTCATAGGTTTGAAGGAATACAAAGAGGGTAAAGTATATCACATAAAAAGGAAATAAGCATTTAAGAACGTTACTATTCTTAACGGTATCTAGCAACATAAGCATTGGAAAAACGAATCGTGTTTTGAATCTTTACAACAAAAAAAGGCAACAAACAACCCTCTCGTTTATAAAGCTGCCTTCATTGCCTGTGCCAATATATTACTGCGAATAATTTTTGGCATGTCAAATCCTGATATAAGCTTTCACATCTAAATTTTAATTTCATGATAGTACTCAAAATACGAGAGATCAAATCTGGTTTTTTACGTATATTTAAAATCTATTCATGAAAGTTGGTTGATGAGACTTGACTTTCTTTATCTAATTTTATTTATCTGCTTTTAAGGGTACAGTTCAAAATTGCGTTTTTATTTTTTCAAATGTTTTCTTTCTTGTTGTTCTTTGATGACTTTTTGTCTTGTAAACTGTTCTCGATCTTTTTCTTCTAATACTTCGGTAATATATTTAATATTCGCGTTGAATCTAGGAATGACGATATTTTGTAATGCGTTAGCTCTTTTTTGTGCTTTTCTAATGGCGTTGGCAAGACGATATGTAGCATTATCGATTTCTGATAACTTAACGGTTAAATCTCTGACTTTTTGAAACATTTTATATGCATAGTCAAATTTTGTGTTCGTCGAACCGATGCCATAAGTAATCTTAACCGGTTCTGCCTGATGCGATACTTTAGGGATTTCTACACCCATAATAGAGCGATAAACAACTTCAACACCAGAATCAATTGGAATCGATTTTGCGATATCACTGACGATGCCCAGTGTAATATTCGCTTCTTGAAGGGCTTGATATGCGCTTTTAAAGGTTTTTGCTATCTCTTCTCTTAGCATTTTGACATCTGACAATAAACTCATCATTTCTCGCATTAAGATGTTACGTTTACGATCCATCAATTCATACCCTTTTTGAGCAAGTTGATTAGATTTGGTAATCGCCATGAGATTACCTTTGGTAGGGAATACTTGATTTGTCACGTTACTCACCCCTTAATTGATGAATAATCGGTTTTGTGATAATATGGAATCTTTCGACTGCTCGGTCATGATCATAGTGCGCTTCAACGACCTTTTCATCGATACGAGACAATTCTTCTCTTGGTAAAACTGAAAGTAGATCCCAACCGAGATCCAGGGTTTCCATCATTCCTCTATTCGTATCGAAACCTTGATTTAAAAAGTGAGCTTCGAACAGTTTACCAAACTCAATATATTGACGGTCGACTGGAGATAATTCATCTTCGCCAATAACCGAAGCTAAGCTTCTAGCATCTTGCACTTGTGCATATGAGGCAAACAATTGGTTTGCAACATCAGCATGGTCATCTCTTGTATACGCTGCCCCGATGCCATCCTTCATCAAACGCGATAATGATGGAAGTACACCAACGGGGGGATAAATACCTGTTTGTGTTAAATCCCTTGATAAGACTACTTGTCCTTCAGTAATATAACCGGTCAAGTCAGGAACTGGGTGGGTAATATCATCATTGGGCATCGTTAAAATCGGAATTTGTGTGACCGATCCTTTAGCGCTATGAACAATGCCTGCCCGTTCATAAAGAGATGCTAAATCAGAATAAAGATATCCAGGGAAACCTTTACGTCCAGGAATCTCTCCTTTTGAAGAAGAAAATTCACGAAGTGCTTCACAATAAGATGTAACATCCGTCAAAATCACTAGGACATGCATATCATGCTTATAGGCTAGATATTCAGCAGCTGTCAAAGCGAACCGTGGTGTTAAAATACGTTCAATAATCGGTTCATTAGAAAGATTTAAGAACATGACCACGCGATGCATAACGCCCGCTTCTTCAAATTGTCGTTTGAAGTAATCGGCAACATCGTTTTTTACACCCATCGCCGCAAATACGATACAGAAATTGTCTGCGTTCTTATCAGCGATTTGCGCTTGCTTGACGATTTGTACGGCAAGTTCATTATGGGGCATACCTGATCCAGAAAAGATAGGTAGTTTTTGTCCGCGAATAAGCGTCGTTAATGCATCAATTGATGACACACCGGTCTGAATATAATTACGAGGATAAACACGACTAACTGGATTCAAGGGTGATCCATTAATGTTTTGCTTCTCATCGATATAAACCTCACCTAATCCATCGATTGGATGTCCAGATCCATTGAAAGTTCTACCAAGTATTTCTTTAGATAATGCCATTTCAACAGGATGACCAGTAAATTGAATCTTTGTGTTCTTTAGTGAAATATCACGGGTACCTTCAAAGACTTGAATCGCGATACGTTTGCCATCGATTTGGACAACACGTCCATAGCGCGATGATCCATCCGACATTTTTATTTCAACCATCTCTTCATAACCAACGTTTTCAACGTGATCTAAGAAGATAAGTGGTCCATTAATTTGATCGAGTCCGATATATAGAAGTTTCATCGAATCCCTCCTACTTCATGCGCTTGACGATTCGATCGATTTTATTGATATAATCGTCGAATTTTTCAAGCGCTTCGTTGGTGACATCATATTTCATTTTGATGACATCTTCAAAAATACCCGTTTCCAAAAGAACACTCAATGCTTTTCCATCGGAAACAACTTGTTTCGATTGTTCATATAAATGAATGATGACATTCATCATCAGTAATTGCTTCTTAAGTGGCACATATGTGTCAATCTTGTGAAATGCGTTTTGTTGTAAATATCCTTGGCGGATGACTTTTCCGATTTCGATGATGAGTTTTTGATCATCAGGTAAAACATCACTACCAATCAGTTTGACAATTTCTAATAGTTTGGTTTCCTCTGCCAACAAGCTCATAATTCGCGTACGATCAGATAAAAATTCTGTACCAATATTTTTATCGTACCACTTGGTTAAATCGCCGACATAATCAGAATAACTTTGATTCCAGTTAATCGCTGCATAATGTCTTGCATACGCCAATTGTTTGTCGAGCGCCCAAAAACTACGAACAAAACGCTTCGTGTTTTGTGTCACAGGTTCTGAAAAATCTGCACCTTGCGGTGATACGGCACCGATAATCGATACCGATCCTGTGGTTTCATTCAGGTTTTCCATATAACCTGCACGTTCATAAAATTGCGAAATTCGTGATGGCAAATAAGCAGGGAACCCTTCTTCCGCTGGCATTTCTTCCAAGCGCCCAGAGATTTCCCGAAGTGCTTCTGCCCAACGTGAAGTCGAGTCTGCCATGACAGCGACATGATAGCCCATGTCACGATAATATTCTGCGATGGTCACACCTGTATAAATGGATGCTTCACGTGCGGCTACCGGCATATTTGAAGTATTGGCAATCAATACCGTTCTCTCCATCAACGGTTTATCCGTTCTTGGGTCAATGAGATCAGTGAACTCCTCTAAGACTTGTGTCATTTCATTCCCGCGTTCGCCACAGCCAACATAAACGATGATATCTGCATCACACCATTTTGCAAATTGATGCTGCATCATGGTCTTACCTGTACCAAAGCCACCAGGAACAGCTGCAGTACCACCTTTAGCGATGGGGAAAAGTGTATCAATAACGCGCTGTCCAGAAATCAACGGCGTCGATATCGTCAATCTTTTTTTTACCGGTCTAGGTACTTTGATAGGCCATTTTTGAGCAAGTGTTAAATCCCGTTCAACACCTTTTTCATCTACGATCTTAACAATCGTATCAAATAATTTGTATTGCCCAGATTTAGCAACCCAAGTGACTTTACCTTTTTGATCACCAGGAACGAGTAAACGATGTTCAATCATAGACGTTTCTTGAATGGTCGCGTAAATCGATCCCCCGTTAAGTTGATCATTCATCTTAGCCGTGATATTCACATCCCACTTCTTATCACTGTCGAGTGATTCAACATCACTACCGATGGGAATGTAGATGCCAAAATCTTCAGCAATCTTTTTAAGTGGTCTTTCAATGCCATCAAAAATATTTTTAAGCAATCCTGGTCCAAGCAATGCGGAAATCGGTTCTCCCGTCGGAAAAACTGGTTCTCCAGGAATAAGTCCCGTTGTTGATTCGTAAACTTGAATGGTGGTCTTTTCAGTGGATATCGAAATAACTTCACCAAGTAATTTTGCATGACCCACATATACTTTTTCAAGCATATGAAAGACATTCGCATGTCGGACAGTGACAACCGGTCCATTAATCGAATAGATTTTGTTTTCCATGGTATGCCTCCTAAGTCCTAATGAACAGTTTAGAATGTTTATAGAACCATTCTTTCTGCTCATCTAATTTGGTGTCAATCGTCACATCCAATTCAATTTGATGACTCGGAATTATCACAATAAAACCACCGATTTTAATTGATGGATCAACATCGATTTTCACATCTTGTTTCAATGCTTTTTTAATAATTGACTCAATCTTATGATCGTAAGGAGAAATCATGATAACCGTCTTCTTATCTCCTACATATTCATCAAGTGCCTTAATCTTTTCAGTGATATATGTTTCATATGCTTTAGTTTCGATGAAATCTACCAATCGTTCAAAGACATGATTAAAAACGGTATTCGCCATCTTTGTACGTGACTTGATCAGTTTTTCATCATAGCCAACACCAATTTGATTAATACGGTCTTGATAATCGATTTGGAGTTCTCGAAGTCCTTTATTGAGTTCTAATTTCTTTTTCATCAACAGGTCATCGCGGATCTTTTTCATTTCTTTCGCGTACAAATAATCGATCTCTTTTCGTAATGCATCAATCTTTTTAATGGAATCATGATGAATCGAACGATTAAAATAGCGATAGAGTTGATCTTCATTATAATATGCCAAGAACCTTCACCTCACAGTTTGATGCCAATGGCTTCACTTACATATTTGTCAATTGACTCACCGATGTGTTCTCCACCATGACGGTCGGGAATTTCGACGATGAGTTTTCGCGGATAGGTTAATTTTAATTCCGAGATAACTTTTGGTGCGAAGTCAACAGCTTTTGTTGTGACAAGGATAATCGCGATTGTCGGATCTTGTAGCGCTTGTTCAAGCGCGTCTAAAAAAGGTTCCTTTTCATGGACAACGACGCCCTCTATACCCATAAGACGCATTCCCACTTGACTATCCAAATTGTCACTAATCAAGAAAAATTTCATGTTAAAACAACTTTCTTAGGCTAAATTACCAATGATCAAAATGGAAATCAACAATCCATAAATCGCGACCCCTTCACCAAGTGCAACGAAGATCAGTGATTTACCAAAGTTCTTTTCGTTTTCTGAGAATGCCCCAATCGCAGCTGGCGCAGCAGCAGCAACAGCAATCCCAGCACCTAATGCGGATAGTCCGGTAGCAAGCGCAGCAGCTAAGAAACCAAAGCCTTGTGCAATTGTTCCGACGATTGACCCATCACTTTCAAAACCATAGATGCGTGGATTGACGACGAGCTGCATCGTGAATACCAAGAGAACGATGGTAAAGAATCCCGAGATGTGTGTGAAGAGTCTCCGTTTTGCGGATTTTGTAGTTGTCTTTCCTTTGAATACTTTAATCAATGGAAGTGTGATCATAATCACGAGTAATAGCGGGACGATCACTTCGATAATTGATAAATATTTCATTTTGTTTCCTCCAAATTATTCATTATTTAACGCGCTGAACGCGATACCATTACCTTCATAATAACGTGAGAACATTTCATAAAACTCAAGTCTCAAGACTTGAATACCAACGATGAGTCCTTCGAGTGCCATCACAAATATATTGCCTAAAACCATCGTAACAATGGTCCCAATTGTCACGGCTGTCGCACCTGCAGGAAATGCCAGTGTGTGTACCACAACCATCATTCCAGCATGGGATAGGATAAACCCTCCAACACGCAGGAAACTCATGGTGTTCGTGACATAAGACAATATGATTTCAAACAGTTCGAAGAAACCTTCAACGAAGAAACCACCAAATCCTGTTGGAAACATTTTATTTCCATGTATTTTTCGTTCGATTGGCTCTTTAAGAAAAATCAACAAGAGCGGTATGACGATAAATCCGAAGATGGTAAATATATTAAGGACCGGTATACCAAATCCCAGCTGCAAAGCGACTGCAGTAAGTATAAACCCAAATAATACAACCCCTGCAATGCCATTATGCGAAAAGACTAGATCAATAAAATTTTTCTTTTTAAATTTTGTGATGATATTTAACAGCATCGAAAGTATAATGAGCACTGCCCCAATAGCAATTGCAGAAATCATCAATGTCATCGTAAAATCGGAATCCATGACTTTAAGCGGTAAGAATGATATGCCTAATGTGTGATGGAAAAAATCATCCAAAAGTTCTTCTAATCCAAAGACTGAGCCATATAGAAATCCAAATATCGTTGAGAATATACCGATACGGACACCGACTGCACCAAGTTTAAACTTCTTAAAGTGCCATAATAACCAACCGAGAAGCATTAAAACTAATCCTTGACCAACATCTCCAAACATCATACCAAATAATAATGAATATGTAAATGCGACGATCGGCGTCGGATCTAAGTCCTTGTAGCCAGGTAATCCATACATCTCGACAAACATGCCAAACGGCTTCGTAAACCAACTATTCTTAAGTTTTGTCGGTGGTGTAATTCTTCTATCAGATTCAGCTTCATTAACGTCTATTTCGATATCGGAAATACCTTCAAAAACCTGTTTAACTTGATCAACTTGATCAACTTCTACAAATCCTGAAATTTGGAATTTATCACCCAAACCAACGACATATTTTTTCGCTTCAAAAATACGGTTAAGAAATAAGAGCTCACCTTTCATGCAAGAAACTTTATTAGAACATCCAAATGTAATATCCGTCATATCCGCACGATATTGCTTGACCATCTTCTCTGCTGAGACAATTTCTTTTTCCAATGCATTGATGGCTTCTTTCGGTTTCCCATGAACAAAATCCGGAATAAAAATTCTTTCAAAGAAAAGTGATGAGAAAATATTGTCCACTTCTCGTTTGTACTCCTCAGTTGTAAAATACATACACCAGCTGTTGTTTTGGTCAAAGTTAAACGATTTAAAGACAAATGGCTTAGACTGGAAAAATTTTAATTTTTCAACGGAGTCATTTGGCAAACGACCAAATCTAATAGAGATAAACTGACAGGCAAAGAGATCCTCTAATGGAATATCCAAACTGTCGATATTCTTCACTTGAATGAGTGCGTCTTTATACTCCCTGATATGATTTTCGAGTTCTTTGATACGTGAAATTTCCACTTCGAGTTGCTTTTTAATATCGGTGAGATAATCATACATCTCATTAAAATTATAAACCTGTTTC
>WOYI010368699.1_pt1 | contig 57923 bp, 58 predicted proteins | sample 6423411 | NCBI WGS metagenome assembly WOYI01 (sample SAMN13441803, study PRJNA592873) | oil field metagenome | biome: oil field; feature: oil-well bore; material: oil-contaminated soil; isolation source: oil-contaminated soil from oil-well borehole | place: Germany: Wietze | collected 2016-10-18 ... | reverse complement strand
GCGATCGCCGTCGTCGGACTGATCGTGCTGTTCACCTTCCCGGTGCGCTTCTAGGCGCCCGGTCTCACAGCCCTTGCACGGCCTTCAATCGACCGCTGGCGATCGCGTCCGTGAAGGCGCGGTAGTCGGCGTCGTTCTGGTCGGCGTAGGACTCGGCGAAATCGGCGATCGCCTTGTCGAATGTGTCGGACTTGCCGAGGTAGGCGGCGATCTCGACGCGGTCGCCCGATCGGGCGTGCGCACGAGCGAGCGTCTCACCGCAGATCCGTGCGTACAGCAACGCGCCTTTGGGCGCCGCCTTCTCCGGGTCGAGAGACCCCTTCCAATCGTGGAGCTGGCGAATGTAGAAGTCGCGCTCGATCCGACCTTCGCCCTTGACCCGCTGCCACCCGAGGAAGATGTCGCTGGAGCCCTGCATCAGGCGCTGCCCGCGCACGACGCGCTCGCCCTGGTTCTCATACGCGCACGGCTCGAGGAAGCGCTCGAGCACTGATGCCTGAGCCTCCTTCGCCTGGAGGAACAGCGGGTCGGCATCGTCACGCCCGCGCAGCAGCACGATCCACGCGCGAGTTCCGACGCTGCCCACGCCGACGACCTTGCGCGCCATGTGCACGTAGGAGAACTCGGCGAGCGGGCGCCGCGTCGCGGCGGGCACAGTGCTCTGGTACGCCGTGAGGATGCCGCGCATCGACTCTTCGGGGTTCTGGATGCCGAAGTCCTCGGTGATGAGGTCCTCGACCGGGACGATGAGCGGCGGATCGGCGATGATCCGCATCCGTCCGTCCTTCGTGGAGACGAGCTTTGAGAGCGCGAGCGTGCTGTCTTTCGTGCGCGCCTTGGCGACGACGGAATCGAACGTCTTCACCTGCCGCTCGCCGGCTTTGGCGGCCTCGCGCTCCGCGCGTACCCACCCCTGAACGGACTCTGCGTCGAGGTGGTCGTACCATGCCTCCATCACACCCGACTCGGCGGCTCGCAGCATCCGCTCGCGGTATCCGCGCGCGGCCGCGAGGATGATCTCCCGTCGCTCTACGTCGGTGAAGCCGCGATGCCTGCCGGCGATCTCGAAGCTCGCGACGAGCCGCTTCACATCCCACTCGAACGGGCCGGGGTGCGTCTCGTCGAAGTCGTTGATGTCGAAGACCAGGCGACGTTCGGCGCTGCCGAACAGCCCGAAATTCGACAGGTGCGCGTCACCGCACAGCTGCACGGTCAGGCCGCTGCTCGGTGTGTGCGCGAGGTCGGCGGCCATGAGCAGCGCGGCGCCGCGGTAGAACGTGAAGGGGGAGACCATCATGCGGCCGTGTCGCACCGGCACGAGGTCGGTGACGCGCGAGGTCGCCTGCTCCTCGAGCAGCGCCACCGGGTCGGTGCGGTCCTCGGGCGGCGACCACGCGGCGTGACTTGAGCGCGGAGCGCGTACCCGTGCGGCCCGTCCGTATGCGCGTCGGCCCTCGAAATCGGACGGAGCCGGAGCGATCGTCTCAGCGGTCATGCCTTCGTCGGCCATGGGTGCTCCCTTCGTGGCTCGTCGACGCCCGCGAGAAGGCGCCCGGCGAGTCCTGGGCACAGTCTGCCAACTCGCCCATCGAGGCGGAATACTGGCGAGGTCCGAGATGCGAAAGATCACCCGAAAGGGATGTCACCGTGGCACACCCAGAACCCGCCGCCCTAAGACCGCTGGAATCACCGCGCGCGGCCGCGCTGGCGGGAGTCCTCTTCGCGGTGCTGTTCACCGCTGCGCTCCTGCTCTTCGTGACGTCGCTGAGCCTGTGGGTGACGCTGATCTTCCCGGGCTGGGTGTTCGGCGTCAGCATCCTGATCCTGGTGCAGAACTACCGGCATCGGACGGTCACAACGGTCAGTTGAGGCCGAACAGGTCCAATGGGTGGGTCAGCCGCCACCAGGCACTCGGCGGCTCGATGTCGGCGGCGAGCGCAACGGTCGTGCTCGTCGAATCGAGCGGCCCCGCGACCGAGAGGGTTCCCACACCGGCGCCCTTCTGGCGCGCGTCGCCGAGCGAGAACATCGTCGTGACCGCTCCGGCCCCGCCGTTCCACAGGATGACGTCAGCATCCTCGGACGTCACGATCGCGACCTCTTCACCCCACCGCGTGGTGACGTGTCCGACGACGGTGCCTTCGGTCACCGACGGCAGCGGCTGCAGGCCCGCTTCGACTTCGGCGTACAGCGAGCGCGAGGCCGCGAGGCGGGCCGCATCGTCGGGCTGGCCGAGGACGGCGCTGTAGACGCGGACCGTCGTATCGCCCACGACGATGTCCTTGGCCGAGAGCAGGTTGTACGAGTCGAGCGAGCCGGTCTTCACGCCGACCACTCCGGGGTCCACGAGCAGGCCGTTCGTGTTCGCGACCAGGCCGGCCCCCGGCAGCTCGACGGACTGCTTCGCGACGATCTCCGCAATCACCGGTTCGGCGAGCGCCTTCTCGGCGAGGGTGATCAGCGCCTCCGGGCTGGCCGTGTTGCGCGGGTCTATCCCGGTCGGCTCGACGACCGTCACCCCGGGAACGCCGTGCGCGGTGAGCCACGTGCTCGCGGCGCTCGCGAACACGGCATCCGTCGGCCAGAGGTTGCCGGCGAGGCGGTCGGCGTAGTTGCTCGCCGAGCCCATCAGCATGCCCTCCAGGAGCTGGTACTGGGTCAGGGTGCCCCCCACCGGCACGTCGAGCGCGGACTCGTTCTCGCCCAGGTAATCCCAGTACGCCGCCCTGTCCCGCGAGGTGAAGCGGAACTCGGGCCCCTGCTCGCCTGCGGCGAGCGGCATCCGATCAAGCACGAGCAGTGCGGTCACGACCTTCGTGATGCTCGCGATCTGCACGGCGTCGGCGGCGGATGCCGGCGCTCCGTCGATCCCCGCGACCGCGACGGCCGCGCTGCCGACGCCGGGCCAGGTGAGCGCGGCGGGCGAAGCCGGAATCGGGTCGACCTGCGTCGCGTCGATCGTCGGAGGGATCGCGTGCAGGGGCCACAGCAGCGTCGTGGCCGAGTACGCCCCGATCAGCAGGGCGATGATCACGATCGGAACGATGACTCCGGCGCGCAGCGGCGAACGCCGCGGCGGGCTGCTGAGCAGATCAGGACCGACGGGCACGTAGGGGGATGCCGCTGCGTCGAGCCCGCCCGCGGCCGGCCTGGCATGCGCGAGAGCCTCCTCGTCCACCCAGGCGATCGCGACGCGGCGGGTACGGGCCGGTGCGGTCGGGAGCGGCGGTGCGGTCGGCAGTGGCGGTGCGGCAGGCGGATGGGTGGTCGTCGGTTCGACGGAAGACGCCCCTGCGACGGCATCCACGACACCGACGGTCGAGGACACTCCCCTCGAGCGCGCACGCCGTGTGGGCGCCGGCGCGACAGCGTCGTCGGGAGTCATTCGCCTAAATTACCCCGTCGCAGCCGGGCTATAATCATTCCGTCAACACGGGAGTCCGGTGTGCCGGGCTGAGAGGAAGCGAAAACGCTTCGACCGTCGAACCTGATCTGGGTCATGCCAGCGCAGGAAGGAGATCTGCAGTGAGTGTTTCCACGTCCTCATCCGCCGGCATCCGTCGTGGCCTTTCGCACGTGGTATGGCGGTGGCGGGTCGTCGACATCGTCGTGGCCAGTGTCATCGCGGTCGCATGCGCGGTCGTCTTCCTGCTCTGGAACGTCGGCTACCAGGCACCCAGTGCGCTGCTGGGGCCGTTGCTGCCCGGATTGCAGGGCCTGCTCGCCGGACCATGGCTGGTCGCGGGAGTGCTCGGCGGACTCATCATCCGCAAGCCCGGCGCCGCGCTCTACACCGAGCTCGTCGCCGCGGTCATCTCGGCGCTCGTCGGCAGCCAGTGGGGGCCGCTGACGATCGTTTCAGGAATCGTGCAGGGGCTGGGCGCCGAGATCGTCTTCCTGCTGTTCGCCTACGCAGTCTGGCGTCTGCCGGTCGCGATCCTCGCCGGTGCGGGCGCGGGGCTGGCGTGCGGCATCAACGACCGCATCCTCTGGTACGCGGGAGCCGACACGACCTTCACGATCGTGTACATCGTCTCCACGACGATCTCCGGGGCCCTGATCGCCGGAGCCGGGTCGTGGTTCGTCGCACGCGGGCTCGCGGCCACCGGAGCGCTGAACCGGTTCGCCTCGGGTCGCGAAGCGACACGGCGCGTCTAGCGCGGCGCCCTGCCCGTGACCGCCGCGATGAGTGCGGGTCGGCCCGCGAGCGTCGAGGCCCGCGGGTGGGGGTGGCGCTACGCCACGCGCCTGAAGTGGGCGGTGCAGGATGCGTCCTTCCGCATCGAACAGGGCGAGCGCGTGCTGCTGCTCGGCGCGTCGGGTTCGGGCAAGTCGACCCTCCTGGCCGGCCTCGCGGGCCTGCTGGGGGGCGACGACGAGGGCGAGCAGACCGGAGCCCTGACGATCGACGGCGAACCGGCGGCGCAGGCGCGCGGCCGCGCCGGCATGGTGCTGCAGGACCCCGACAGCCAGGTGATCCTCGCGCGGGCGGGGGATGACGTCGCGTTCGGGTGCGAGAACCTCGGAGTGCCGCGGCAGGAGATCTGGCCGCGGGTGCGCGCCGCGCTCGATGCGGTCGGACTCGCGGTCGCGCTGGACCGATCGACGTCGGCCCTCTCCGGAGGGCAGAAGCAGCGCCTCGCGCTGGCCGGCGTGATCGCGATGCGCCCCGGGGTCATCCTGCTCGACGAGCCGACCGCGAACCTGGACCCCGCAGGCGTGATCGAGGTGCGGGATGCCGTGCGGCGGGTCGTCGAAGCCACCGGCGCGACGCTCATCGTGGTGGAGCATCGGCTGGAGGTGTGGCTGCCGCTCGTGGACCGGGTGCTGGTGCTCGGGGCATCCGGACTTGTCGCGGATGGGTCGCCCGAGGCGGTGCTGCGCGATCGCGGCGCTGAGCTCGCCGCCGGCGGAGTGTGGGTTCCCGGCATCCCCCCGGCGTCTCCGGCGCCGCCCGCTCGAGCGCCCGGCGAGACGCTGCTGCGGGCGGAGTCGCTGGTGGTCTCGCGCGTGCGCGGCACTGCGGTCGCCGGACCGGTCGATCTGGAGGTGCGCGCCGGCGAGGTGCTCGGCATCGTGGGGCCCAATGGCGCCGGCAAGTCGACGCTCGGTTTGACTCTGGCGGGCCTGGTCCGTCCCGAGGCGGGCCGGGTCGCAGCATCCGCTCTGCTGTCCGACGGGGCGAAGGGCGACCCGATCACGTGGTCGTCGCGGGCCCTGCTTACCCGCATCGGAACGGTGTTCCAGGACCCGGAGCATCAGCTGCTGACCACGACGGTCCGGGCCGAGCTCGAGGTCGGCCCGCGTGCACTCGGGCTCCCGCCGGCCGAGATCGCGGCGCGCGTCGAGGAGCTGCTCGAGCGGCTGCGGCTGTCAGCTCTCGCCGAGGCGAACCCCTACACCCTCTCGGGCGGCGAGAAGCGGCGGCTGACCGTCGCCGCGATGCTCGCAACGCGCCCGCGGGTGATGGTGCTCGACGAGCCGACGTTCGGGCAGGATGCCGCCACCTGGGCCGAGCTCGTCGCCATCATCGCGCGGCTGCGCGACGGCGCCGGCGAAGACGCGGGTGCTGCGGTCGTCGCGATCACGCACGACGAGACCGTGCTCGACGCCCTGTGCGCGCGCCGCTTCGCGATCGGGGCACGATCGTGAGCGCGACGGCGACCCGGCGCGGCCCGATCGCGGCGCTGAACCCGGTGGCCAAGCTGGGAGCGGCGCTGCTGATCGCGCTGCCCCTGGTGCTCACGATCGATCCGGTCTCGGCCGCGGTCGCGCTGCTGCTCGAGCTGCCGCTGCTGGCTGCGGCGGGCCTGCACCGGCGCGAGTTCTGGGTTCGCACGCTGCCGATCTGGATCGCCGCGCCGCTGGCCGCAGTGACGATCGCGCTCTACGGAGCGACCAGCGGAGAGGTGTACGCCGAGTGGTTCGTTGTGCGCATCAGCGAAGGCTCGCTCACGCTGGCTCTCGCGACGTTCTTCCGCGTGCTGGCGATCGGCCTGCCCGCGGTGGTGCTGTTCGTGACGGTCGACCCGACGGATCTGGCCGACGGGCTCGCCCAGCTGCTCAGGCTGCCTGCGCGCTTCGTGCTCGGCGGCCTGGCCGGCATGCGCCTGCTCGGGCTGCTGACCCACGACTGGCGCGCTCTGGCGCTCGCGCGACGTGCGCGGGGGGTCGCCGACACGGGTCGGGTGCGCCGCTCGCTCGGCATGGCGTTCGCCCTGCTCGTGCTGTCCATCCGCCGCGGATCGACCCTCGCCACCGCGATGGAGGCGCGCGGGTTCGGCGGCAGCGGGCCGCGCACGTGGGCCCGCGAGTCGCGCTTCGGCTGGCGCGACTGGATGCTGCTCGCCGTCGGCGCCGCCATCTCGGCGACCGCGATCACGGTCGCGGTCCTGACCGGCTCATGGAACTTCATCCTCGGCGGCGCAGCGTAGCCGTTCGGTCGGCGTTCGGCGGTCGGGTCGAGAGTCTCTGCGTTGTGCACGCACCGACGCGATCACGGGGCGGATGGCCGACCTGCACCAGACCGACACCCCGTCCGGCCGTGAGCGGTGAGATTGAGTCCCGCCTAGAATGGAATGCAGTCGCACGTTCGAAGGAGAGCACATGGACATCGCCGGAGCCTCTGCCCTGGTCACCGGCGGAGCGAGCGGTCTCGGACTCGCGACGGCTCGCCGGCTCGCCGCAGCCGGTGCGGCAGTCACGATCATCGACCTGCCGGCTTCGGCCGGCTCTGACGTCGCCGCCGAGTTGGGCGGCACATTCGCGCCTGCCGACGTCACCAGCCCTGAGCAGGTCGCAGCGGCGGTGCAGACCGCAGCGGCATCCGGGCCCCTCCGCGTCGTCGTCAACTGCGCGGGTATCGCGCCCCCGGCGAAAGTGCTCGACCGCGACGGCAATCCCTCGCCGCTCGATGCGTTCGAGCGCATCATCCGCGTGAACCTGATCGGCACGTACAACGTGATCGCCCAGGCATCGGCCGTCATGTCGCACACCGATCCCGACGCCGAGAGCGGGGACCGCGGGGTCATCGTCAACACCGCGAGCGTCGCCGCGTTCGACGGTCAGATCGGGCAGCCCGCCTACTCGGCGAGCAAGGGCGGCGTGCACGCGATGACGCTGCCGATCGCGCGGGAACTCGCCCGGTACGGCATCCGGGTCGTCACGATCGCGCCCGGGATCATGGAGACGCCCATGCTCGCCGGACTGCCGCGGGCGGCGCAGGATTCGCTCGGCGAGCAGGTGCCGTACCCGGCACGCCTCGGCCGGCCCGACGAGTACGCACGACTGGTACTGTCGATTGTCGACAACGGCTACCTCAACGGCGAGACCGTCCGCCTCGACGGCGCGATCCGCATGGCCCCGAGATGACCGGCGCGGCTGCGCCGGGATCCGATCAAGGAGACTCATGAGCGACTCGATCCTTCTCACGCGCGAGGGCGGCCTGGCCCGCGTCACGCTCAACCGCCCGGCGTCCCTCAACGCTGTGAACTTCGAGATGGGCACGCGGTGGCGCGACATCGCCCGCGAGGTCACATCCGACCCTTCCGTGGGGGCCGTGATCCTGGATGCCGCGGGCCGGGCGTTCTGCGGCGGGGGCGACGTCATGATGATGGCGAGTTCAGGCGGAGGCGGGGGCGGCGTCTCGGCGACCGCTGAGGTCATCCACGACGGCATCCGAACGTGGGTGCTCAGCGACAAGCCGATCGTCGCGGCCGTGCAGGGCGCTGTCGCCGGCGGCGGGCTGGGGCTCATGCTGAGCGCCGACTACATCGTCGCGTCGGACTCGGCGAAGTTCGTGAGCAAGTACGCGAACATCGGCCTCACGCCCGACCTCGGCGTCTCCACGCTGCTGCCGGCCGCGATCGGCCAGCGCCGCGCGCTGCAGCTGCTGCTGCAGGACCGCACCCTGGGCGCGCAAGAAGCACTCGACTGGGGCCTTGTCGCCGAGGTCGTTCCGCTCTCCGACCTCGCCGGGCGCGCCGAGCAGGTCGCGCGGTTCTGGCTCGAGAACGCCACCGCCGCGTTCGGACAGGCCAAGCGGCTCATCCGCGTCGGGGCCCATCGCACATTCGAGGAGAACCTGGCCGACGAGGCAAAGACGATCGGCGTGAGCCTGGACGCCGATGAGTCGAAGGTGCGCGTCGCGGCCTTCGCCGCGGCCTCCCGCAAGAAGGCCGCCTCGACAGAGAACCCGTGAGCCTGCCGGCAAGACGATCCTGATGTCGGGCGGCAGCGCCCCAGAACCTCGGACGACCGGCTCTTTCCCGACATCTTCGTGTAACGCGCAGCTCAGTGCTTGCCGCCGGTGAACAGCAGGATGCCGCCGAGCCCGATCATCAGCCCCCCGCCGGTCGCCGACAGTGCGGCGATGCGCCGAGGCGACTTGCCGAACCACGTGCGCGCGCCGGCCGCGACCAGCGCCCACGCGCCGTCCGAGATCAGGGCGATGACGAAGAAGACGAGCCCGAGCTGGACCATCTGCAGCGGCACCGCCCCGGCATCGAGGTCGACGAACTGCGGCAGCACCGCGACGAAGAACGCGATCGTCTTCGGGTTCGTGATGCCGACGACGAATCCCTCGCCGAGCTGCCGCCAGTGCGAGCGCGGAAGGGCGCCGGCCATCGCGGCTGCGGCGGCACGGTTCCGGTGCCGGATCGCCTGGACGCCGAGGAACATCAGATACAGCGCGCCGGCGACCTTCACGATCGTGAACAGCACGACCGACCGGGCCACGATGCCGCCGACGCCGAGCGCGACGAGACCGATGACCGGCAGCAGCCCGAGTGCGTTGCCGAGCACGCTCAGCAGCCCGCCGATGCGGCCGAGTGCGAGCGCGCGGCCGATCGTGAACAGTACGCTCGGCCCCGGAATAACGATCAGCACGAGCGCCGCGAACACGAAGGCGAGCAGATTCTCGAGCGGAACCACCGATCTCCCTCCGTCGACCTGAAGGAACGATACTGGAATGCCGCGTCCGCCGTTTCGACGCGCTGCGCCCACGCCGCGGGAGGAGCGCGGGCCAGGCTTCACGCAGGTGCGTCCCCTAGCCTGGGAGCATGACGACCAGGCCCGAGGGAACACCCGTGCGACAGGTGCGCCCGAAGACCGAAGGCTGGCAGCAGAAGAAGGACGCCGACGGCAGGCCTCTGCTGCAGTTCGCAAGCCCGAAGCGGGGCAAGCCGCCCGTGCATCTGGCCGACCTCACCCCCGAGGAGCGCGTCGCGAAGGTCACCGAGTTCGGCATGCCCGGTTTCCGCGCGAAGCAGCTCGAGAAGCACTACTTCACCCACTGGACGCATGACCCCGCGGCGATGAGCGACCTGCCGGCCGCCGGCCGCGACGAGTTCGTACACGGGATGCTGCCGCCCCTGCTGACCGAGGTGCGACGACTCGCGACCGATCGCGGCGACACGATCAAGTTCGTCTGGAAGCTCCACGATGGAGCCCTGGTCGAGTCGGTCCTGATGCGCTACCCGGGGCGGATCACGCTGTGCGTGTCGTCGCAGGCCGGATGCGGCATGAACTGCCCGTTCTGCGCCACAGGCCAGGCCGGCCTCACCCGCAATATGTCGGCCGCCGAGATCATCGAGCAGATCGTGCGCGCGAACCGGCTCATCGCCGACGGCGGGCTGGGGGGAAAGTCCCGTCGATCCGCTCAGGGACCGGGCCAGGCACCCGAGCGCGTGAGCAACATCGTGTTCATGGGGATGGGCGAGCCGCTCGCGAACTACGCGCGCGTGATGCAGGCCGTGCGCGTGATGACCGACAAGAAGCGCGGCCTCGGTATGAGCGCTCGCGGCATCACGGTCTCGAGCGTCGGGCTCGTGCCGGCGATCCTCAAGCTCGCGGACGAGGACGTCCCGGTGACATTCGCCCTCTCGCTGCACGCGCCCGACGACACGCTGCGCGACGAGCTCATTCCGGTGAACTCGCGCTGGAAGGTCGACGAGGCGCTCGATGCGGCGCGCAACTACTTCGACAAGACCGGTCGCCGCGTCTCGATCGAGTACGCGCTCATCAAGGACATGAACGACCACGGCTGGCGCGCCGATCTGCTCGCCGAGAAGCTCAACGCGCGTGGCCGCGGCTGGGTGCACGTGAACCCGATTCCGCTGAACCCGACGCCGGGCTCGATCTGGACGGCATCCGACGTCTCGGTGCAGAACGAGTTCGTGCGCCGGCTCAACGACGCGGGCATTCCGACGACTCTCCGCGACACGCGCGGCAAGGAGATCGACGGCGCGTGCGGTCAGCTCGTCGCGACGATCGACGACGAAGCCGCCGCAGCGGCCACGCCCATCGAACACTGAGATTCCCCGGCCGAGCGGCCGGACTGACAGAATCGGCTCATGCCGAGCTGGCTCATTCTCGCGATCGTCGCCCTCGTGTTCTCGGTCGCCGCCACCTGGGTGGTGCGCCGACTGCTGGATGTCGAGGTGGGGTGGCTGCGCGCCTGGGTCACTGCGATCGTCGTGTTCGCCCTCGCGGTGCCCGTGGCGGTATGGTCGCTGACCAACGCGGGCGTGTACGACGACGGCCGCTTCGTGGCCAGCCCACCCATCGCGACCGCGTTCGTCGCGCTCACGGTGGGGTGGATGCTCGCCGCGGTCGTCATCGCGGTCCTGTCGCTGGAGTTCTTGTGGCCCTCCCGCCGGTGGCGCAAGCCGATCACGGTCGCGCGCGACGTGCTCCGTCGGCGTGACCGCGGGCGCCGCTATGCGCAGATCCTCACGATCGGCTCGCGTCACGGACTGACGTTCTACGAGAGCCGGCGTCACGGCGAAGGCGAAGAGGACGACCTGCCGACGGCTCTCGTGTCGGCGATGAACGAAGCCGGGGTGACCTTCGTCAAGCTCGGCCAGGTGCTCGCCTCGAGAGAGGACGTGCTGCCTCCGGCGTTCATCGAAGCCTTCTCGACGCTGCAGATGGACTCCTCGCCGATCCCCTGGCCGGAGGCGGAGGCGGCCATCGTGGCGCAGCTGGGCCGGCCCCTCGCCGACGTCTTCGCCGAGATCGATCAGACACCTCTCGCCGCGGCATCCGTCGCGCAGGTGCATGCCGCGCGACTCGTGAGCGGCGACGACGTGGTGGTGAAGATCCAGCGGCCACGGGCGCGCGCGCAGGTCACGACCGATCTCGACATCCTGGAGCGCCTGGCGACGGAGGCCGAGAAGCGCACCGAATGGGCGAAGGCGTACGGTGCGCGCGCACTCGTCGCGGAGTTCTCCCGCGTGCTGCGCGATGAGCTCGACTACCGCGTCGAGGTGGCGAACACCGAGATGCTTCGCGGGGCGATCGCCGCGTCGGGTGCGGCGACGTGGCTGCACGTGCCCACGGGGTACAAGGAGTACTCGACGACCCAGATGATCGTGCAGGAGCGTGTCCACGGAACGCCGTTCGGAAAGCTGGACCCGGGAGCGATGCCCCCTGAACAGGCCAAGCGCATCGCCGACGCACTGCTGCAAGCCGTCTTCGACCAGATCGGGGTCCGCGGCATCTTCCACGCCGACCTGCACGCCGGCAACGTCGTCCTGGGCGAGGATCGCACCGTCACTCTGCTCGATTTCGGCTCGGTGGGTGTGATCGAGCGCAGTCTGCGTCGCCTGCTGGTGCCGCTGCTGATCGGCGTCGCCAACGAGGACGACGTCGCGGTCACCGATGCCGTGCTGCTGATCTGCGGGGCCCCGGCACGCGACTCCGGCTCAACGCCCTTCAGCGCCGTGACTCTGCAGCGCGATATCGGCATGATCCTCACCCGCGTGCACAACTCCCGGGTCGACGAGAACATCTTCCGGCTCCTGGTCGACGTGCTGCGCCGCAACCGGATGGCGATGCCGCCCTCGCTGCTGCTCGTCTTCCGCACCCTCATCTCGCTCGAAGGCACGCTGCGCAGACTCGTGCCCGACTACGACATGGTGGCGCGCGCGCTCGAGATCGCCCCGCGCATGGCGCTTTCCCTCACCACGCCGCGAGGGGTCATACTCACGGCGCAGACCTGGTCGGCGCTGCTGAGCGAACAGACGCGCCGGCTTCCGCGACGCATCGAAAGTCTGACCCGCTCGCTCGAAGAGGGCACTCTCGAGTTCAGGCTGCGCGCATTCGAGAGCAGGAACGAGCGCACGTGGGTCGACGGCATCATGGGCCGCATCACGACGACCGCGGTCGGCATCACGCTCGTCATCGCCGGCATCATGCTCGGTGTCGCCGGCGGCGGCCCGATGGTGACCGGTGACGTCTCGGCGTTCTCCTTCCTCGGCGCCGTCGTCGGGCTCGGCGGGCTGCTGCTGCTGATGAGGAGCCTGCGCACCGCGCTCCGGCGACGCTGAGGAGCCACGAACGACGGATGCCGCGGCACGCGTCAACCCCGGGTCCGGTGTCGTCGCACGCGGGTAGCGTTGAAGGATGGTCAATTATCGATATCTGGGCAACAGCGGTCTCAAGGTCTCGGAGATCACCTACGGGAACTGGGTGACGCACGGCTCTCAGGTGGGTGACGCGGACGCGATCGCCACGGTGCATCATGCCCTCGATCTGGGCATCACCACCTTCGACACGGCCGATGTGTACGCCGACACCGCTGCCGAAACCGTCCTCGGCAAAGCGATCGCCGGGCAGCGGCGCGAATCGCTCGAGATCTTCACGAAGGTCTACCTGCCCACCGGTCCCAAGGGTCCCAACGACAGCGGCCTGAGCCGCAAGCACATCTTCGAGGCGATCAACGGATCGCTGAAGCGCCTCGGCACCGACCACGTCGACCTCTACCAGGCGCACCGCTACGACTACGAGACCCCGCTCGAAGAGACGATGCAGGCTTTCGCCGACCTCGTGCGTCAGGGCAAGGCGCTGTACATCGGCGTCTCGGAATGGACGGCCGAGCAGCTGCGCGAGGGTCACGCGCTCGCGAAGGACCTCGGCTTCCAGCTCATCTCCAACCAGCCGCAGTACTCGATGCTGTGGCGGGTCATCGAGGGCAAGGTCGTGCCCGCCTCCGAGGAGCTGGGCATTTCGCAGGTCGTCTGGTCGCCGATGGCGCAGGGCGTGCTCAGCGGCAAGTATCTGCCCGGCCGGCCCGCACCGGCGGGATCGCGGGCGACCGACGAGAAGTTCGGCGCGAACGTGATCAAGCGGCTGCTGGCCGACGACGTGCTCGCGGCCGTGCAGAAGCTCAAGCCCATCGCCGACGAGGCGGGGCTCACGATGCCCCAGCTCGCTATCGCATGGGTGCTGCAGAACCCGAACGTCGCCGCTGCGCTGGTCGGAGCATCCCGCCCCGAACAGCTCGACGACACCGTCAAGGCGTCGGGTGTCACCCTCGACCAGGGCACCATGGCCGCGATCGACGACGCCGTCGGCGGTGTTGCGGTGACCGACCCCGAACAGACGTACTCGGCCTCACCGAAGTCGCGCCTCACCGACCGCCTGCGCGCCTGAGTCGAGCCCTGGGAACTGCGCGTGGCCGTGACCAGCGCCGGAATCCTTCTCTACCGCCTGGGGAAAGGGGCGCCGGAGGTGCTGATCGCGCACATGGGCGGTCCGTACTGGGCGGGCAAGGATGCCGCGGCGTGGTCGATCCCGAAGGGCGAGTACGACCCCGAGTCCGAAGCGGCGCTCGACGCCGCCCGCCGCGAGTTCAGGGAGGAGCTCGGAGTGAGCGCACCCGACCTTCCGTACGCGCAGCTCGGCACCTTCGAATACTCGTCCGGCAAGCGCCTCACGGTTTTCGTCGCCGACGGCGCGGACTTCTCGCTCGAGGGCCTCGTTTTCGGTGAGTTCGAACTGGAATGGCCGCCGCGGTCAGGCCACGCGCAGTCGTTCCCCGAAATCGACCGGGTCGAGTGGGCGACGACGGATGCCGCCCGCGAGCGCCTCGTCAAGGGTCAGCGTCCCGCGCTCGATGCGCTCGAGGAGCACCTCGCGAAAGCGGGTCTGTGAGGCGGAGCGCCGCTCATCCTCCCGCCGCCAGTTCGCGACGCCGCATGAGACCGAGCGCGGCAGCGCCGGTGACGACGATCACCCCGAGCAGCCACCACAGCCCGCGCACATCGACTCCGTCGGCCACCGGAACGGGCGCCGCTGCGACCGGCGACAGCCACGTGACGGCTTCGGGCATCCCGACGATCGGCCCGAACAGACCCACGACCGCAGCGAGCACCACGAGCGTCCACCCGACGACGGTGCTCGCGTGCGGCGCGACCACGAAGACGAGGGCCGTCACGACGAGGAAGACGCTCGCTGCCGCCACCTGACCGAGGGCGACGGTCACGGCGCCGCGGTACAGACCTGAGTCGCCGTCGCTGATCGCGATGCCGACGGATGCCGCGGCGAGTCCCGCCGCGAGGATGATCACGATCGCGGCGAAGCCGACGATCACGAAGTCGGCGAGCCAGCGGACCCGGTCGGTCGGGGTCGCGAGCACGATCTCGGCGGTGCCATGCGACTCCTCCTGCCGTGCGCGCGTGATCGTCTGCACTCCAGCGCACGCGGCGAGGATGCCGATCATCACGAAGAACGTCGTGAGCACGCCCTGCTCGATCGACCCCTGCTGACTCGCAATCTGGGCGAGGATCGCTTTGATCGCCGGGTTGTCGGCGCCCACCTCCTGCACCACTGTCCCGAGGGTCGTGGCGAGCAGTCCCGAGAGTGCGCCGCCGATCGCCCACCCGATGATCGAGCCGGCCGACAGCCGCCAGACCAGAGCGGTCGTGGAGCGCAAGGCCGGACGAGCGTCGACGCGGCCGGCGCGCTCCGCGATAAAGCTTGAGTTCACGTCCCTGAGGCTCTGCAGCGCCACCGCGGTGCCGGCGAACGCGAGACCGGCGAGCGCGCACAGCAGCAGAGGCCAGAGGTTGTCGTCGGCGTACGGCCGCGAGTTCTCGGCCCAGCCGAACGGCGAGAGCCACGTCAGCCACGAACTCTCCATCCGCTGAAGGTCATCGCTCGGAGCGCCGGACGCATTGCCGATGCCGGCGAGCAGGTACGTCACGAGCAGTACGGTTACCGACGTGGTGTTCGCGCCGCGGGACGTGCGCATGAACTGCGCCGCGCACAGGCCGACGCCGAGAAAGAAGACGCCGACCGTGCCGGCGGCTGCACCGACCACGAGCGATCCCGTCGCCTCCAGCCCGGCGGCGATCAGCGCGAACGCGGAGACCAGGGACAGAACGACATCGGCGACGAGTCCGTGCACGATCGTGACCACGGTGGGCAGCATCCTGCCGGCGGGCGTGCCGCCGACCAGCTCGGCGCGCCCGGTCTCCTCTTCCATGCGGGTGTGGCGCACGGCCAGGAACAAGCTCATGAAGGCCGCCAGCATGCACAGGAACGGCACGATCAGGAAGCCGATGAACGCGCCTTCGCCCGCGCCCGACGGCAGGCCGCGGAAGAGCAGGATCACGGGGTTGGCGATCGCGGCGACCAGCAGTGATCGCCGATCGCGCTCGGTCTCGAAGGAGTCCATGACACCCGCGTACGCGGCGAAGGCGAGAAGCGCCGTGCCGCCGATCCAGAGCGCGAGCTGCAGGCCGTCGCGGCGCACGCGCTGTCGGTACAGTGCGGCGAAGCGGTTCATGATGACCGAGTGCGGCGCTGGGCAGTCTCCTCCCCGCCGCCCAGGTCGTCGCCGTAGTGGCGGAGGAACAGGTCTTCGAGCGAGGGCGGTTCGATGCGCAGCCCCTGCACGCCGAGAGCACCAAGCGCGGGTAGCGTTCCCGCGATCGCGTCGCTGTCGACGGTCAGGTGGGCGCGTCCGTCGGCGACGCGCACATCGTGAGCACCGGGGATGCCGGTAAGGACCGCCGCGTCGGTGACGGTGAACGACACCTCGGTGCGCGTGAGGTGCCGCAGCTCGGCGAGTGTGCCGGACTCGACGATCCTTCCCGCCCGGATGATGCTGACGCGATCGCACAGCTGCTCGACTTCGGAGAGGATGTGGCTGGACAGCAGCACCGTTGCCCCGGCATCCCGAACGCGTGCGATCTCGCGCCGGAACGTGACCTCCATGAGCGGATCGAGCCCGCTCGTCGGCTCGTCGAGGATGTACAGCTCGGCGGGCACCGCGAACGCCGCGATCAGGGCGACCTTCTGCCGATTGCCCTTCGAATACGCCCGGCCCTTCTTTCGCGGGTCGAACTGGAAAGCCTCCATCAGGCGAGCCTTGGTGTCGCGGAAGGCGGGGTCTGTGCGATCAGCTCCGCGCATTCGCGACAGCAGATCGACCGTCTCGCCGCCTGAGAGATTCGGCCACACGCTGACGTCCCCCGGGACGGTTGCGATTCGCCGGTGGAGGGCGACCGAATCCCGCCAGGGGTCGCCGCCGAAGACGGTCGCCTCGCCGGCGGTGGCGCGGGCGAGTCCGAGCAGGATGCGGATCGTCGTGGACTTGCCGGAGCCGTTGGGTCCGAGGAAACCGTGGACCTGTCCGGACTCCACCTCGAGATCGAGACCGTCCAGTGCGCGGACACGGCCGTAGTGCTTGGTAAGGGCGCTCGTACGGATGACCGTGGACATGCCCGTGAGGGTATGCCGATTTCACAGGTTTGTGAATACCTGTGAAGAATCTGCGTGCCTGTCCGTTGTGTATACGCACGCGGTGCCGAATCCGGCAATTTTGAGCAGGAGCGCTACTTGTGTATACAATAGGCAGCGATCCGACGAGGAGGTGCAGGATGCGGGCGAGTGACCGTGCGTACGCCGAGCTCCTTGCGCAGATTCAGAACGGCGCTCTTGCTCCCGGGACCGTCCTCGGCGAGGTCGAGCAGGCGGCCCGGCTCGGGGTCAGTCGCACCCCGCTGCGTGAAGCGCTCAGCCGGCTGGCCGCCGACGGCCTCGTCGTGCAGCAATCGCCCCGGGTGACCGTGGTGAGCGATGTCGACGTCGACGACATCCGTGCGCTGTTCGAGCTGCGACGTGCCCTCGAAGAGACCGCCGCCCGTCTTTCGGCGGTCCGGGGCGACTCCGCGGCATTCGCCGCACTCGCCGAGGACTTCGCGCGCTCCAGCCTCGGCGGCGACGCCGGCCGTGACGCGTATTACGCGCTGATCGCCCGCTACGACGCCGAGCTCGACGCCTCGGTCGACAACGACTACCTCACGTCCGCGTTGCGGACGGTGCGCACCCACCTCGTGCGCGTGCGGCGGCTCGCCCGCGACATCCCCGAGCGTCTCGTCGCGTCCGTCGCGGAGCACCGCCTGATCGCCACGGCGATCGCCGAGCGGGATGCCGACCTCGCCGCGCACGCGACGCACGTGCACCTGCACAACGCGCTCGCCACGATCCTCGCGTCCGTCGATGCTTCGACGAGCGCGCAGACACAACTCCCACTGCAGACCCCCGAGCTGGTTTCAGGGTCGCGACCATGAAAGGCATGCCATGACCGTCACCCACCACCTCCGCGTCCACCGCAGCGACGAGCACCTCGAACGCTCGGGCCAGCTCGCCTGGCGCATCGCCGAGGTGGCCGCCGACCCTGTCGAGGTCGAGCCCGACGTGGTCGACATGATCATCAACCGCGTGATCGACAATGCCGCCGTGGCGGCGGCATCCCTCACCCGCGCCCCCGTCAGCGCCGCCCGTCAGCAGGCTCTCGATCACGCCGTCTCGGTCAGCGGCAAGGGCTCGACCGTGTTCGGCTGCGCGATCGAGCGGCGCACCAGCCCGGAATGGGCGGCATGGGCCAACGGCGTCGCCGTGCGCGAACTCGACTACCACGACACTTTCCTGGCAGCCGAGTACTCGCACCCGGGCGACAACATCCCTCCGATCGTGGCCGTCGCCCAGCACGTCGGCTCCGACGGACGGGCGCTGGTGCGCGGCATCGCGACCGGCTACGAGATCCAGATCGACCTGGTGCGTGCGATCTCGCTGCACAAGCACAAGATCGATCACGTCGCCCACCTCGGCCCGTCGGCCGCGGCCGGCATCGGCACCCTCCTCGGTCTTCCCGTCGAGACGATCTACCAGGCCGTCGGCCAGGCCCTGCACACGACCACCGCGACCCGCCAGTCGCGCAAGGGCGAGATCTCGACCTGGAAGGCGCACGCCCCGGCGTTCGCCGGCAAGATGGCCGTCGAGGCCGTCGACCGCGCCATGCGCGGTGAGACCAGCCCGTCGCCGATCTACGAAGGCGAAGACGGCGTGATCGCGTGGATGCTGGACGGACCCGACGCGTCGTACGACGTGCCGCTTCCGGCCGAGGGCGAGGCCAAGCGCGGCATCCTGGATTCGTACACGAAGGAGCACTCGGCCGAATACCAGGCACAGGCCTGGATCGACCTGGCCCGCAAGCTCGGCACCGAGCACCCGTCGCTGCGCGAGGGCAAGGGGGCGGACGGGCAGGAGATCGAGTCGATCGTGCTGCACACGAGCCACCACACGCACTACGTGATCGGCTCGGGCGCGAACGATCCGCAGAAGTACGACCCCACCGCATCCCGCGAGACGCTCGACCACTCGATCCCGTACATCTTCACCGTCGCCCTGCAGGACGGCACGTGGCACCACGTCGACTCGTACGCCCCCGAGCGCGCGGGCCGCGAAGACACCGTCGCCCTCTGGCACAAGGTCACCACCGCCGAAGATGCGGAGTGGACCCGCCGATACCATTCCGAGGACCCGAACGAGAAGGCGTTCGGCGGAAGGGTGGTCATCCGCTTCACGGACGGCACCGAGATCGTCGACGAGATCGCTGTCGCCGACGCGCATCCCCTCGGGGCTCGTCCGTTCGCACGCGAGGACTACATCCGCAAGTTCCGCATTCTCGCCGAGCCCGTGCTCGCGCCCGAGGAGATCGAGCGGTTCCTCGACCTGGCCCAGCGCCTGCCCGAGCTCACCGCCGCTGAGGTCGGACAGCTCACCATCGTCGCGGAGCACGGCGTGCTGGCCGGCGCCCCGGCCCCGAAGGGGCTCTTCTGATGCGGCGATCCGACGCGCTCGCACGAACGGGAGGTTTCCGTTGCTGTATTCGATGACCACCGCCTCCGAGAAGAGGCGCCTGTTCCGCGAGCGGCTCTCCTCGGGTGAACTGCTGCGATTCCCCGGAGCCTTCAATCCGCTGAGCGCGAAGCTCATCGAGCAGAAGGGCTTTGAGGGCGTCTACATCTCCGGTGCCGTGCTGAGCGCCGATCTCGGGCTCCCCGACATCGGACTCACCACCCTCACCGAGGTCGCCGGTCGCGGTCAGCAGATCGCACGCATGACCGAACTGCCGGCCATCATCGACGCCGACACCGGGTTCGGCGAGCCGATGAACGTCGCCCGCACGATCCAGACGCTCGAAGATGCCGGTCTTGCCGGCACCCACATCGAGGACCAGGTCAACCCGAAGCGCTGCGGGCATCTCGACGGCAAGGCGGTCGTCGATGAGAACACCGCGATCAAGCGCATCCGCGCGGCCGTGGACGCTCGCCGCGATCCCAACTTCCTCGTCATGGCGCGCACCGACATCCGCGCGGTCGAAGGCCTGGAATCCGCCGTCGACCGGGCCAAAGCGCTGGTGGATGCCGGGGCCGACGCGATCTTCCCCGAGGCGATGCGCTCGCTCGAGGAGTTCGCGGCCATGCGCGCCGCGCTCGAGGTGCCGATTCTCGCCAACATGACCGAGTTCGGCAAGAGCGAGCTGTTCTCGGTCGATCAGCTGCGCGACGTCGGAGTGAACATCGTCATCTGGCCGGTCTCGCTCCTGCGGATCGCGATGGGGGCGGCGGGCCGCGCTCTGGATACGCTGATCGACGACGGACACCTCACCTCGAAGCTCGCAGAGATGCAGCATCGCGCAGATCTGTATGACCTGATCGACTATGAGGACTACAACCGCTTCGACACTTCGGTGTTCAACTTCCAGATCACCCGGTGACCCTCCTCGAGGAAGAAGAGACATGACAGAGATCGAGATCAAGAAGGGCCTCGCGGGGGTCTACGTCGACTACACGGCGGTGTCGAAGGTCAACCCGGAGACCAACAGCCTGCTCTACCGGGGCTATCCCGTGCAGGAGCTCGCGGCCACCCAGCCGTTCGAGGCCGTCGCCTACCTGCTCTGGTACGGCGAACTGCCCACCGACGAGCAGCTGGCCGACTTCACCGCCGAAGAGCGCGCGAACCGCGCGCTCGAGGACAACGTGCGACAGGCGATCGACCTGGTGCCGCTCGATGCGCACCCGATGGATGTGCTGCGCACCGCGGTGTCGCTGGTCGGCGCGTCGGACCCGGCGGCGTTCGACAACTCCCGCGAGTCGGATCTCGTGAAGTCGCGGCGCCTGTTCGCCAAGCTTCCGGCCATGGTCGCTTACGACCAGCGCCGTCGCCACGGACTGGGCATCGTCGACCCGCGCGAAGACCTCGACTACGCGCAGAACTTCCTCTGGATGACGTTCGGCGACGTGCCCGACCCCGTGGTCGCGCGCGCTTTCAACGTCTCGATGATCCTGTACGCCGAGCACTCGTTCAACGCGTCGACGTTCACGGCGCGCGTCATCACCAGCACGACGGCCGACCTCTACTCGGCCGTCGTCGGAGCCATCGGCGCGCTCAAGGGCCCGCTGCACGGGGGCGCCAACGAGGCGGTCATGCACATCTTCGACGAGATCGGCAGCGCGTCGAACGTCGGCCCCTGGCTCGACACCGCGCTCGCCGAAAAGCGCAAGATCATGGGGTTCGGACACCGCGTGTACAAGAACGGAGACTCGCGCGTGCCGACGATGAAAGCCGCGCTCGACACGCTTGTCGAGCACTACTCGGCCGAGGGTGACACCGCCGTGGAGCTCGCGGCGCTCTACGACGCGCTCGAGTCGGAGTTCGTCTCCCGCAAGGGCATCTACCCGAACCTCGACTATCCGTCCGGGCCGGCATACAACCTGATGGGCTTCGACACGCTGACCTTCACCCCGCTGTTCGTCGCGTCGCGGATCACCGGCTGGACCGCGCACATCATGGAGCAGGCGGCATCCAATGCCCTCATCCGTCCGCTGTCGGCCTACAACGGCCCCGACGAGCGTCACATCGAGGGCTACGTGCCGGATGTGGCGGCCACGGCAGACCGCCCCGCGGAAGCGGCCGGCTGACCCGGCGCGTCGGCCTGCGCGGCCTGCGCGGTGGCGTGCTCGTCGCTCCGGTCGGCGGTTTGGTCGAAACGGCGGATGCGGGCGACCAGATCGGTGACCTCGCGTCTGCTTGAAATCCGCCTGCGCGCCGTCGAGCTCGGCTCGGGTTCGACGGATGATCGCCGCCGGAGCCGGAGGAACCCTCGCGAAGTCGAAGGGCGGTCGGCCGGCCGCGTCCCCTCGTTCCTGTGCCCGACGTCGCCTCGCAGATCAGCCTTGCCCGCCGACCTGCTTCTGCCGTCGCGTGACGACGCTCAGGACAAGGGTCAGCACCAAGAAGGCAACGATCGTGGTCGTTCCAGACGAAGACAGAGAAGCACTCTGACCCGATCCAAGGCCGACGAGGAAGCTCGCAATCACCAGACCTACGCCGATCCCCATCCCGAGTACTCCGAGGATGATGGCAACTGTCATGAAACGGTTATCGGTAGACATCAGGTTCGCCTGTTCTTCATTGTGCCCAGCAGCTGGGGGCACTGCTCCGGGGATACCACCGTTGAGGTAGATGGCGCCAATGCTGCTCGTGTCTTTGCAGATCGTCAAGAACACGATCCCCACTCCGAGGACTCCGGCGATCACACCGCTCACAGCAGCAAGAGGAAGACCCGCCACCGTCAAAGCCGATGCCGCGGCGCAAGTCCCAGATGACCATTCACGCCAGGCTGTGACAGCTTGGTCTGCGACGTGCAATCATGTTCTGCACGCGCGACGAGGTACTCGGTGTCATCTCGTTTCCTGAACTGTGCCCAGCGGCGGACGGCGACGGCACGGGGCTGGATTTCTCGGGGATCATGTAAACGAACCGCCACGCCGGACCCGAGGAGCGAGATGACCGAGTACGAGACCATCCTGGTGGAGACCCGCGGTCGGGTCGGCTGGATCACCCTGGACCGCCCCGAGGCGCTCAATGCCCTCAGCGCGCAGGTGATGGACGACGTGGTCGCCGCGGCATCCGTCTTCGACGCCGACGAGCAGATCGGCGCGATCGTGCTCACCGGTTCTGAGCGCGCGTTCGCCGCCGGCGCCGACGTCAAGGAGATGGAGCCGAAGACCGGCGGCGAGATGCTCATGTCCGATCCCTTCGGGGGATGGAGGATGTTCGCGGCCGTCCGCACTCCGGTGATCGCGGCGGTCTCGGGCTACGCCCTGGGGGGCGGGTGCGAGCTCGCGATGATGTGCGACATCATCCTCGCTTCCGACACCGCGAAGTTCGGCCAGCCCGAGATCAACCTCGGCGTCGTTCCGGGCATCGGCGGCTCCCAGCGCCTGATCCGGGCCGTCGGCTACTACAAGGCGGCCGAGCTCGTGCTGACGGGGCGGGTGATGGATGCCGCGGAGGCCGAGCGCATCGGACTCGTCTCTCGGGTCGTCCCGGCCGCCGACCTGCTGGACGAGGCCCGCCGGGTGGCCGAGACGATCGCTTCGAGATCGCTGCCGTCTGTCTACGCCGCCAAGGCGTTGCTCGACGCCGCCATGGAGACCTCGCTCGCCGAGGGGCTTCGCCTGGAACGTCACGTGTTTGCGAGCCTGTTCGACACGGCCGACCAGAAAGAGGGCATGGCCGCCTTCCGTGAGAAGCGCACGCCGAACTTCGAGCACCGCTAGAGCGCGCGGTGTCCTTCAGCGTCACGCGGTCGCGCGCGTTCTGCGTGCGCCGCTCGGGCTGACTAGACTCGGTGGGACAAAGGAGTTTCTATGAAGATCGTCGCCCCTGTCAAGGATGCCCCCGACACGTTCGGGGATCGCACGTCGACCCTCGAGACGGGCCCGGCCGCTCGCGCCGCGGGCCACGCCGTGCTCGAAGCGAACAAGGCCAAGTAGGGTCCTCGGGATGGCGACGTTCGGTACCCAGCTTCGACGCGGGCTCCCACGCCGATCCGGCGGCGACCTTTGGCCCCCGGCCGGCAGTGCGCCGGCCGGCGCTGTGCCGGAGGTGATCGTGTCGGAGACTGCTGACGCACTTCCGGCAACCGTGCACGATGCCGCGGCGCCGGCCGGGGCTTCTGCCGCCGCGACGACGCTCATGGTGCGCCGCGGGTTGCCGCGCGTGCCCGGCGGCGAGCCGTGGCCTCCGGCGGCGGCGATTCCGTCGGGCGTCGCACCGGTGGCGGATGTGGCGGGTGCTGCCGCCGCCGACCAGCCGCAGGGTGCCGTGGTCGAGCGGGTCACGGTGGCCACAGCCGGGTCGGCGCTGCGACGCGGACTCCCGCGGGTTGCGGGCGGCGAGCCGTGGCCGCCCGCGGGCTTCGCGCCCGATGTGATCGTCGAGCAGGAAAGCGCAGTGGATGCCGGGGTTGTGGTGTCCGAGGCATCCACCGCTCCCGGGCTCGACGTGTCGACCGGACCCGACGTGTCGACCCCGCTTCCCTTCGTGCGTACCGTGCGACCGGGCCCGGCCGCACGTGCGTATGCGGCTCGGCGCCGCGCGGGCGTGAAGGCCACCGCGCCCGAGCCGGTGCGGATCGGCCCGTTCACGAAGCTGCAATGGGCGGGAGCGGTGATCGTCGGCGGCGGCGGACTGCTCGTCGCGGCGGCGATGGCCGTCCTCGCCGTGCGCTGGCTCTTGAGCCTCGAGCCCATGCAGGACTTCATCACGACATATCCCGGCGAGTACCACTTGCCCGAGGGGGCGCCGGTGGGTTTCCCTGCTTGGCTGGGGTGGCAGCACTTCTTCAACGTCTTCCTGATGGTGCTCATCATCCGCTCGGGTCTCACGTCGCGCCTCGAGAAGCGGCCGGGCGCGTTCTGGACGTCGAAGAGGCCCAACGCCAAGAAGATCACCCTGAACCTGTGGTTCCACCAGAGCCTCGACGTGCTGTGGCTGACGAACGGTGTGATCTTCGTCGTGCTGCTGTTCGTGTCGGGTCAGTGGATGCGGATCGTGCCCACCTCATGGGAGGTGTTCCCGAATATGGTGAGCACCGCATTGCAGTACGTCTCGCTGGATTGGCCCACCGAGAACGGCTGGGTCAACTACAACGCGCTGCAGCAGATCGCGTACTTCACGACGGTGTTCATCGCGGCCCCGCTCGCCGCGATCACCGGTGTGCGCATGTCGGGGATCTGGCCCAAGGAAGCGAAGGCCCTGAACAACGCCTACCCGATCGAGTGGGCACGAGCCGTGCACTTCCCGGTCATGCTCTACTTCGTGGCCTTCATCGCCGTGCACGTGTTCCTGGTGTTCGCCACCGGTGCCCTGCGCAACCTGAACCACATGTACGCCGCGCAGGGATCGGTCGATCCGAACGCCTACGCCGGCAACTGGGTGGGATTCTGGTTCTTCGTCGCGTCGCTCGTGGTGATCGCGGCGGCCTGGGTGGCCGCACGCCCGCTCGTGCTCGCGCCGATCGCCAAGCTGTTCGGCAGCGTCAGCGCGCGCTGACGCTGCCGCGGCCCACGTCGAAGCCTGCGTCGAATCCCTCGGCGTAGGCTTCGTCGGTGCCGAGGCGGAACATGTCGCGATCCAAGGGGCGCACGATCGAGCGCGCGCCGGGCAGGTCGAGCGGGCCCACGAGGTCGGGGCGGCCCCGCACGACCGCGACCGGCAGACGCGCGGCCTTGCCCTTGACGAGGTCGGCGGCGGCGGCGATCTCGTCGGCTACGCACGGCATGGTCACGACGAGGGGACGCGCCTCGGCGTCGGTCGTGCCGCGCAGGTCTTCGAACACGTGCACGCCGCCGGCTCCGATCGCCGCATCGGTCTGCCCCTCGCGCCACGCGCGTCCGAGCGTGTCGGTGATGATCACACCGACCTCTACTCCGAGCCGAGATCGCAGACCCGCTGCGATCGCCCGGGCCGACTCATCCGGATCCACCGGCAGCAGCAGGATCGTGCCCTCGGGGGTGTTCGAGGCGTCGACCCCCGCCGCGGCCGAGACGATGCCGAGCCGGTTCTGCACGATGCGGGTGCGCCGGCCCGGCGCCGACTCGCGCGTGGCCACGACCCGCACGGTCTCGGCGGTGATCGCTTCTTCACGATCCACTGCCGCGACGATGCGACCTTCGGCCTTCGAGACGATCTTCGAGGTGACCACGACGATGTCGCCGTCCTGCAGCGCATCGCCCCGGGCAGCGGTCATGACCTCGACGAGGTCGTCACCCGGCACGATCTCGGGAATGCCTTCGAGAGCCCAGACCTGCAGCACAGCGCGGGTCAGCGGACGAACCGCACCTCGGTGAGCGCTTCGCCGAGGAAGGGCTCGACGTGCGATGCTCCGTCCAGAGCGAAGCCGTTGCGCACGTAGAAGCGATGCGCGCGGGGGTTGTCTTCGGCGACCCAGAGGTACAGGTTCTCCTCACGGCTCACGACCGCGTCGAACAGTCGCTGGCCGAGACCGGTGCCGTGCCACGCGTCGAGCAGATAGATGAAGTAGAGCTCACGCACCGCCGGCGCATCTCTATCGCGTGCGGGCCCGGATCCGGCGAAGCCGACGATCTCACCGTCGACGAGCGCGGCGAACATCCTGAACTCGGGACCCTGAACGGCCCAGTGCGTCCACAATTCCGCCATGCGGCGCGGCGAGATCTTCTCCAGCGCGGCTGTACTGATGAGGTGGTCGTATGTCTCGTGCCAGCAGATCGCGTGCACGCGCCCAAGCGCCTCGGCGTCGACGTCGCGCACCGGACGGACGACGATGTCGGTCTGGAGTTCGGCTTCCATGCCCGTGACTCTACGCGGACGAAACGATGACACGAAATCGAGCGGTTGCCGCGCGCGATCTGCGCGCGCGCGATCCCTGCGCGGGCGGAACACGCTCGCGTGAGCGACTATGAAGACATCACGAACGGCAGCGGCCGCCAGACCCTCGTCGACCCCTTTCACCACCCGAAAGGCCTGAAATGAATCCCGGGATCCTCCCGCTCACGATGACCGTGTGGGCACAGACTCGCTACGGTGGCGCCGATACTCTCGAGCCGACCGAGGTGCCCGTTCCCGCACCGGGCAAGAAAGAGGTGCTGCTGCGCATCCGCGCGACGGGGCTCAACAGCGGCGACGTGCGGGTGATGCGCGGCGAACCGCTGCTCGTGCGTCTCGCGTTCGGTCTGTGCCGCCCGAAGAACCCCGTGCGAGGAATGGATGCCGCCGCCACCGTCGCGGCCGTCGGGACCGGGGTCGAATCGCTCGCGGTCGGCGACGAGGTGATCGGCGAGCTGCCGGGCGGCGCGCTCGCCCCGTATGCCGTGGTTGCGGCATCCCGTCTCGTCACGCGTCCGGCCACTCTTGACGCAGTGACGGCGGCCACGCTTCCCGTCGCGGGCGGCACGGCATGGCAGGCGTTCGAGCGCGCGGGAATGGGCGGCCATGGTGACCTCGATGGCCGTCGCGTGCTGGTGATCGGGGCATCCAGCGGGGTCGGCACGTTCGCCGTGCAGCTCGCCGCTCTGCGCGGTGCGCAGGTGCACGCATTGTGCGGCGAGCGCAATCGCGCTCTGGTCGAGAGCATCGGCGCCGTGCACACATGGGACTACCGTGCAAACGATGCGGCGACCCTGCCCGCAGAGTCGTACGACCTCGTCATCGACATCGCCGGTACCGCTCCGCTGCGGACCCTTCAGCGCCTCGTCGTCGACGGGGGAGTCGTGGCACTCGTGTCGGGCGAGGGTGGTCGGCTGTTCGGCCCCGTCGGGCGGATCCTCCGCGCCAACGCCCTGTCGCTGGGCTCGAAGCGGCGGCTGATCCCCATCGCTGCCGTTTCGCGGCCCGATGTGCTGACCGAGCTCGTCGCCCTCGCCGCCGCTGGCCGGATCACCCCGGTGCTCGAACGCACGTGGCCCTTCGACCGGGCGCGAGACGCGATGGAGCACATGGATGCCGGTCACGCTGCGGGCAAGGTCGTCGTGCTCGCGGGCTAGCTGAATTTCCCCGTGGCGTTGTCGCAGTCCCCCAGCACCAGCCCACGCCTCAGCTGCCTGCCGAGGTTGTGGCGCGCGTCGCAGCCCGGCTCATCCGGCCGGACGGGCAGTTGCCGCCTCGACGGGCGTGTGCAGCACCGGTGGGGGCGACCGCACGCGGGCAGCTGGCTCGCTCGGATCGCTGAGCGGGTCAGGATGCGCGCTTCGACTGCCAGCGAAGAGCGTAGATCGAGGCGATGATCGCGAGCAGGAGCGGGATCTGCGGACTGAACAGCGCGGGCTGGAAACCCGCGCTGTCGGCGATCACGCCACTGACCAGCGGGCCGATGATGGCGGCGACGTCGAAGGCGATCCAGTACAGCGAGACGCCGAGACCGCTGCCACCCAGCGGAACATCGCCGAGCATCGCGGCCGGCACCGCCGCGAGGGCGCCTCCTGCCAAGCCCATCAGAATGAACGCGATGATGAGGAGGGTGAAGTCGCCCGTCAGCGCGATGATGACGAAGGCAATCATGCCGGCGATGAGGCCGGAGATGAGCGGCAGCCCACGGCCCCAGCGGTCGGATGCGGAGCCCGCCGCCGCGGAGCCGACGACCTGTGTGACGGCGCCGACCGTGAGCAGCACTCCGATGATCCCGGTCGCGAAGCCCAGCGCGCCGAGATGGAGGGGAATAGTCGTCGTGCGGACGCCGTAGAGCGCCCATCCCACGGCGAAATGGCAGAACAGCGCGGCGATGAAAAGCGGGTTGGACAGCAGGGTGGCGGCCACGGTCCGCGTCCTCACGACGGCACCGTCCTCGCCCGCAGCATCCGCTGTTCGGATGTCTTTGGCCGCCCGGAGGGCGAAAAAGGCGACCGATGCGGCGCAGAGGAGGACGATCCCATAGAAGATCAGCGGCAGGCGCGGGTTCGCGATGGCGAGGAATCCGCCCACGGCAGGGCCGGAGATCGCTCCGAGAGAGCTCGCCGCGAAGTAGGTGCTCATCCCGCGACCCCGGAGGTGGGCGGGAACGAGCGCGAGCAGCAACGCCGTCGCCGATACCGTCAGGGCCGCGCTGCCCAGGCCGCCGATGGATCGGAAGATCAGGAACAGCGTGCCGTCAGGTGCGAGCCCGGCGAGCACGCTGCTCACCGACTGCAGGATGAGTCCACCGAACAGGACGGTGCGCAGTCGCCAGCGTTTGAGCAGGCCGCTGAAGCCGACATTGGCGATCAGCCGGAAGGCGGCGAACCCGCTGATGGCGATACTGGCGGCGGTGACGGAAATCTGGAACAGATCCGCCAGTGCCGGGAGGGCGGGGCCCACGACCCCGTATCCCATCGTCGTGAGGAATGTGACTGAGGACAGAATCCAAACGGCCCCGGGCAGCCGCTCACGCTCGTGATCCCGGGTCATCGAGTGAACACGCCGATCGTCGCGATGAAATGGGCATGGAGCGGCAATTCCAACATCAGGTGTCCCTCCGGTGATGCAGAGACTTCATCGTCTCCCCATGATGTCTACAGCAAAATCGGCCGGGGGCGAAATGGCGCCGGTGAGGTCATACGGGAAGCAGCCTGCTCACGAACTCGCCGAGCTGCTCGATCGAACGACACTCGCGCATCTCCACGGCGTCTGCGTAGTCGAACGCCGCCGAGTCGCCCGTTCCCCAGACCTCCTCGCGTTCAGGATTGAGCCAGAACGTCCGCTTCGACCGCGCCGCGATCGCGCGCACATCGTCCAGGCCCGGATCCCGATAGTTGGTGCGCGCATCGCCGAGGATCAGCACCGAACTGCGCGGACCTATCGAATCCAGGTCACGGGCCACGAAATCGGCGAAGGCGGCACCGTAGTCGCTGCTCGAGGTCCCTCGATGGACGCGTGCCTGCTCGACGATCCGGGCATGCAGCCCTTCTCCGTCTTCGTCCCCGTCCACGGAGATGAGTTCGGTGACGTCCGCCATGGCATTGACGAATGCGTAGACCTTGACCTTCTTGAACTGATTCTTCATCGCTTGCACCAGCAGCATCGTGAAACCGGAGAAGCCCGACACCGAGCTCGACACGTCGCACAGCAGGACGAGGTCGGGCCTGCTCGGCTGCGGCTTGGCGAAGACGAGGTCGATCGGCGTCCCGCCGGTCGCCATCGACTTGCGCATCGTCCGTCGAATGTCGATGGTGTTCCGGAAGGTGCGGCGCCGCTTGATGGCGAGCCGCGTCGCCAGCCGGCGGGCAAGCGGCCGCACGCCGCGTCGCATCTCTTCGAACTGTTCGGCGTTGGCGCTGAGGAAGTCGACATGCTCGGTCTGCGCGTGCACCGCGGTGAGGACCATGCGCTCGCGACCGCGCGTTTCGCTCGTGCGCCGCTTCGCTTCGTCTTCGACGCGACTGCGGAACCGCCCGATCAGCTCGCGCACCTCGTCTCGGGGTGACATACCCCCCAGTTCGATCACGGCGTTGTCGTCACCGCGGAGCCGCATGGTGCGGGCGAGCAGACTCTGCGGTTCCACTCGATCGAGTGTCTGCTTCGCAGACCACGCGGGGGTATCGGTGCCGATCTCTCCGAATCGGTCGACCGCGATCTCGGCGAGCTCACGCAAAGCGTTGTCGTCCGCCGTGGCCAGCGAGTCGACGAGCATGTCTCGCAACGTCTCGACGCCGAGGTCAGCCGGAACCTGTTCTGCGGACCGGGGCCGGCCCACGCGTGCCGGGAAGTAGATGTCGAAGACGTCGTCGAACGTTTGGCGCTGGCTGTGCTTCCGGGTCAGGGTGCCCGCGAGTCCTTCACGCAGGATGCTTCTCTCGTCGAGCCCGATTCGGGTGATCGCATCTGCAGCGTCGACCGTCTCGCCGGTGCCGACCATGATTCCCTTGGTCCGGAGGGCTGTGACGAAGTCGACGAGCCGTTCCTGCAGGCCATACGGGATCGGGACCGCTTCAGGCCCGTCTGTCATTGCGCGAGCGCGCTTTCCAGGTCGAGAAGCTTCTGGGCCTTCTCCTGATCCGAGCGGTGCTTGAGGATCACTCCGAGCGAGTCGCGCATCGTGTTCTCATCGAGTTCGACGGCGCCCAGGGCGAGGAGGGTCTGGGCCCAGTCGATCGTCTCCGAGACGGAAGGCGCCTTCCGCAGCGGAAAGCCGCGCAGGGCGTTGACCACCCGCACGACGGACTCGGTGAGCGAGCGATCGAGACCGGGCACCTTGGCCTGGACGATGCGTTCTTCCAGATCGCTGTCGGGGTAGTCCACGTGCAAGAAGATGCAGCGCCGTCGCAGCGCTTCCGACAGTTCGCGACTGGCGTTCGAGGTGAGGACCACGAACGGGCGATGAAGAGCCCGGACCGTGCCCATTTCGGGAATCGTGATCTGGAAGTCCCCGAGCACCTCCAGCAGCAGGCCTTCGATCTCGATGTCGGCCTTGTCGGTCTCGTCGATGAGCAGAACCGTCGGTTCTTCGTTGCGGATGGCGGTCAAGAGCGGCCGGGCGAGCAGGAACTCTTCGCTGAAGATGTCGGCGCGCGTCTCGTCCCAGTCCGAGTCCTTCGAGGCGGTGATGCGCAGCAGCTGCTTTGCGTGGTTCCACTCATAGAGCGCACGCGCCTCATCCACGCCCTCGTAGCACTGCAGCCGGACCAGCGGCGAACCGGTCGCGTCGGAAACGGCTTGCGCGAGTGCCGTCTTGCCCACTCCGGCCGGTCCTTCGATGAGCAGCGGCTTTCCCAATTCGCTCGCCAGGAACACCGTGGTGGCGATCGCGTCGGAGGGAAGATAGCCGACGGCGGACAGGCGCTCGGACACGTCGGCGACGGAGGTGAAGGGCATGGTGCGGGTCATGTGATGGCTTCCTCGGAACGGCGACGTGCTGACGGGCGGACTTCTGCGAATACTGCGGTCGAGCTTGGCACGGCGTCACCGCGCGCGGAGTGTTCCGCGCGCGGTGACGCCGACTCAGCCGACCTTCTTACGCGACGGGGCGGAACCGCGGGAGTGCCGCGTCGGCCTCAGTCTTGTGGAACACCACTTCGACCCGGTCGCCGATCTGCAATGCGTCAACATCGCATTCGACGATGTTGGTGAGCATGGTGATGCCTTCGTCGAGGGTGACGAACGCGAGAACGTAGGGTCCGACGCCGCCGTAGTGGCCGAGGCCCTTGCGGGTGATGGCGAACGTGTAGATCGTCCCCTTGCCGGCCGTCTCGAGCCACTGGGTGTCGACCGATCCGCAGAACGGGCACATCGTGCGCGGGTACCAGTGGTTCTCGCCGCAGGCGTTGCAGCTGCGGATGATGAGCTTGCCCTCGAGGGTCGCGTCCCAGTAGGGCTTGGTCTCGGGGTCGATCGAGGGCGCCGGGTTCGGCAGCACAGCTGACTCGGTCATGCGTCTTCCCTTCCAAGAATGACGGTCGCCGCACCCATGCGGGTCGGCAGGCTTCCGCCGGTGCCGTGTGCGAGTGCGATCTGGGTGTTGGGCACCTGCACTGCAGGGTGTGCCTCGTCACGGAGCTGACGCACCGCTTCGAGCACCTTGGTCATCCCGCCGCGGTTCGCGGGGTGGTTGTTGGCCAGGCCGCCACCGTCGGTGTTGAACGGGAGCTTGCCGAACGGCGCCTGGAGCGCGCCGTCCAGCACGAACTCGCCGCCCTTGCCCTTCTCGCAGAAGCCGAGGTCCTCGAGAGTTTCGAGCACCGTGATGGTGAAGGAATCGTAGATCGACGCGTAGTCGATGTCCTTCTGGGTGACTCCGGCTTCCGCGAACGCGGCCGGGCCGGACCAGCGCGCACCGGTGAACGTGACGTCTACTTTGCCGCCGTTCGTGTGCTTGGGCGCCTCGCCGTGACCGAGTACCTTGACCACGGAGCGGTCGAGGTCGCGAGCGATCTCGGGGGAGACGACGATCAGCGCCCCGCCGCCGTCCGTGACCACGCAGCAATCCAGCCGGTGCAACGGGTCGCTCACCATGGGCGAGTTCACCACCTCCTCGACGGTGACCGGCTTGGGCAGCATCGCGTTCGGGTTGTACTGCGCGTGGATGGACGCGGCGACCTTGATCTCGGCCAGCTGCTCGCTCGTGGTGCCGAACTCGTACATGTGGCGTCGCGCGGCCAGCGCGTAGAGGCCGTGCACGGTCGGACCGAACGGCCCCTCGAACGCGTCCTCGGGGGCTCCGCCGCCCTCCATGACGAGGTTGCCGCGCATCTGACGCGGGAGGCCCGCGAGCGTGATGAGTGCGACCGAAGCCTTGCCCGCCTTGATCGCGGCGGCGGCGTGTCCGATGTGCGCGATGTAGGACGACCCTCCGGTCTCGGTCGAGTCGATGTGACGCAGCTTCAAGCCCATATAGTCGGCCATGGAGATGCCGCCCAGCCCCGGCGCGTCGCCCGCGCAGTAGTACGCGTCCACGTCCGAGAAGCTCAGACCGGCATCGGCGAGGGCGCCGGCGGCAACCTCCGCGTGGACCTGGCCGAGGGATTTGTCGGGTATGACACGCTGGGGATGCTCGTAGGCGCCCGCGATGAACGCAGCTCCGCGAATGCTCATTGCTTACCTTTCTTGGTTCTTCCGGCGTGCCGTCGCAGCACGAGGGATTCGACTGGTCCCTGAAGCACAAGCCGAAGTGACCTGAGTTGAACCAGACGGTTCAACTCTACGCCACCGGCTCCTCCAAAGGAACGTACCCGGTCATGCGAACTTCGCATTCTCCCTTTCGGCCACCGGGTATACATTCGCAAGTGCGCAGCCGTTTCCGTACGCGCCGATCGTGTTCTACGTCGAGGAGCAGCAATGGCCAAACCGCATGCAGAGTGGAATCAGCCGATCATCGAACAGTTTCGCGCGTCCGGCGGTTCGGTCACCACGCGCGGGTACGGGCGCAATCTCGTGCTCGTCCACAATGTCGGCGCGAAGACCGGTGAAGAGCGGATCGCGCCCGTCCTGGCGGTGCGGGAGGGGCCGGATGCCTGGATCATCGCGGCGGCCAAGGGTGGGGCGCCCGAGAATCCGGCCTGGTACCACAATCTCCGCGCCCAGCCCGACGTGGACATCGAGGTCCCCGATGAGGGTGCGGTGCCCGTGCACGTCGAGGAACTCGCGGGCGCGGCGCGGGAGCGCGCGCTGGCACTTTTTGCGCCGTTCGGCGGACTCGACGGCATCCAGGAGAAGACGACCCGCGTGATCCCCGTGCTCCGGCTGAGCCGTCGCACGGAGTGACCACGGCGGGCTTCGGCTGAACCCGCTCGCTCGGTTCGGGTTCCGGACCGGCCGTGCGGTGCGTTTACCATTTGATCATGCCCGCATATTTTGAACGGCTCAGCGACGCGCGCTTTCGGATCGAAGATGCTGTGCGCGGCTCATGGAGCCCGAATGACGCCCATATCGCCCCCGTCCTGGGTCTCGTCGCCCACATCGTCGAGAGCGACCGCGATCGTCGCCGGAGCGACGGGCTCCAGATCGGCCGCATCGCCTTCGACATCTTCGGGACGATGGACACAACGGTCAGCGAGATCCTCGACGCCGATGTCCGCATCGTTCGCGCCGGACGCACCATCGAGCTCGTCGAGGTGGCGCTCACACACCGTGACCGGATCTCGGTGTTGGCTCACGCATGGCTCATGCATCCCTTCGACACCGCTCACCTGGCCGGCAGCGGCGCGGCGCCCATGCCGGGCCGTGAGGCGCTCGGGGATGAGTCCCCGATGGCGAGCGACAAGTCGTTCGGCTTCGTCAGCACCATCGACATGCACCGGAAGTCAGACAAGCCTGGCCACGGATGGGCGTGGTTGCGGCCCCAGTTGCCGCTGCTCGAGGGGGAGCGCGTCAGCCCGACCGCACGGGCACTGGGAGTGGTGGATGTGGCCAACGGCATCGGCCCGCTGATCGACCCGAGGCTCGCCACATACCCCAACATCGACCTGACCGCGCACGTGTTCGCAGAGCCGAAGGGCGACTGGATCGGGTTCGAGACGACGGCGAGCTTCGGACCGACCGGAATGGGCCTGACCAGTTCGAACCTCTACGACGAAGAAGGCAGCCTCTTCGGCGGCATCCAGCAGATGAACACGGTCCGACCCCGCTGACTCGCTTTCGACCCGCGGCCCGCCGGAGCGCTCTGCGCTTCTCGGGACAGGTGACTCACCCGCGGGTCTACTAGAGTTGGCATGATTGTGGTCCCTATGCAACGGTGACAGGGTGTGCCGTCGTGGGCGCCGATGACTTCATGACAGACGAGGAGTTCCCGATGAAGATTGCTGTGCTGGTCAAGGAGGTGCCGGACACCTACGGGGATCGAAAGCTCGATCTCGAGACGGGGCTCGCTGATCGCGCCGCCTCAGAGAAGGTGCTGGACGAGGTGGGCGAGCGCGCCGTCGAGGTTGCGCTGAAGTACGCAGACAGCAACCCCGATACCGAGGTGGTACTGGTGTCGATGGCTCCTGCCACCGCCACCGCCACTGTCCGCAAGGGTTTGGCGATGGGGGCGGGCTCCGCTGTCCAGATCGTCGATGACGCGCTCGCGGGCGCCGATCTGAGCCTCACCGCCGAGGTGCTGGCGGCAGCGCTCAGGCGCACCGGCTTCGACCTCGTCGTGGCCGGCAACCAGTCCACGGACGGAGTGGGCGGAGTGATCCCCGCCATGCTGGGCGAGCTCCTCGCGGTACCCGTGATCACGTCGCTCAATTCGGTCCAGATCACCGCCGACTCGGTGTCCGGCGAGCGCACGCTCGAGGGTGGGACGATGACGGCTTCAGCCTCGCTCCCGGCTGTCATCTCGATCACAGAGCAGCTTCCCGACGCGCGCTTCCCGAACTTCAAGGGCATCACTGCCGCCAAGAAGAAGCCGCTGGAGGTGCTGTCCCTCGCCGACCTCGAGGTGGACCCGATGGATGCAGATGCGGCGCGGTCGATCATGATCACGATCGCCGCAGCGCCGCCGCGGTCCGCCGGTGTGAAGATCGTCGACGAGGGCGACGCGGGCTCGCAGCTGGCCGAATTCCTCATCAAGAACAGATTGGCGTAGGGAACAGACGTGTCAACTTTTGCTTCAGATTCGATTCTGGTTCTGGTGGATGTCACTCAGGCCGGCGAGCTGGCCAAGTCGACGGCGGGGCTGCTCGGAGCCGCCGCCGCGGTAGGGACCCCTGTTGCGCTCGTCGTCGCGCCCAGTGCGGCCGCTCCCGCGCTCGCTCAAGCCGCAGCGGACGCCGGTGCCCCCACGGTCCTGGTCGCCGCGACCGATCGCCCTGACCTGTTCACACCGACGGTCGACGCCCTCGCCGCCGCATCCGACCTGGTGCGTCCGGACGCGGTGCTGGTGTCGCATTCGATAGACGGACGTGCGATCGCGGGGGCATTCGCCGCCCGTGTGCGCGCTGCGCTGAGCATCGATGCCGTCGAGGTCAACCGTGATTCGGAAGGCATCGTCGCTGGCCACTCGGTCTACGGCGGTGCGTACAACGTCGTGAGCGCGGCGACCTTCGGCGCACCGGTCATCACCGTGCGCCAGGGATCGATCGAGGCCCGCGCCGAGTCGAAGCCTCTCGTGAGCATTCCGCTCGAGGTGCCGGATTCCGGAAAGCCCGCTGCGAAGATCGACGCGCAGGAGGCGGTGGTCACGACCTCTTCGAGGCCCGAGCTGCGTGGTGCGACGAAGGTCGTCTCGGGCGGGAGAGGGCTCGGCTCCGCCGATAAGTTCTCGCTCGTCGACGAGCTCGCCGACGCGTTGGGCGCGGCCGTCGGAGCCTCGCGAGCCGCTGTCGACGCCGGATATGTGGCCCAGACCTCCCAGGTGGGCCAGACCGGTGTCTCGGTTTCACCGCAGCTCTACATCGCGCTGGGTATCTCCGGGGCGATCCAGCACCGTGCGGGAATGCAGACCGCGAAGACGATCGTCGCGATCAACAAGGACGGCGACGCGCCGATCTTCGACATCGCGGACTTCGGCATCGTGGGTGACGTGTTCAAGGTCGTCCCGCAGCTGATCGAAGCCATCCAGAAGAAGAACGCGTAGCCGGGCGGCCCCCTCGTCGGGACACGTGTGACGAGACGGGGCGGGGAGGGACGAGGAGGGGCAATGCGCAGAGAGCGGATCCGCACGCACCTGCGGGACGGTGTTCTCGACATCGCTCTCGGCGATGCGACGATGACCTCGCGACAGTCCGCTGAACTGGCTGATCTGCTCGGCGAATGCGCCGAGGACAGAGAGTTGCGCGCTGTGCTGGTGCGCTCGGAGTGCGCAGACTTCTGTGTCGGGATCGATGATGACGTCCGCGGCCGACGGTCCAACGGACCGTCGCCCGCCGATCTTCTGGCCGCGTTGCGTGTCCCAGTCGTTGCGGTCCTGACCGGCCGTGTCGAGTCTGCGGGACTGGAGGTGGCGCTCGCGGCCGACGTGCGGCTGGCGGCGCCGGATGCGAGCTTTCGGTTCACTGAGGTTTCGCAGGGGAGTCTTCCGTCGTGGGGGGGGACCCAGCGGTTGCCTCGCGTGATCGGTCAGGCCGCCGCGCTTCGGATGATCCTGTTCGGAGACCCCGTGACGGCCGCGGACGCACTTCAGCAGGGCCTCGTCCACGAGGTCGTCGATGCGCCCATCGAGCGGGCCGCGGAGTACACGGCTCAATGGCTGAGCCGCGCGCCGCTCGCGTTGGAGTACGCCAAGGAGGCGGTTCGGGACGGCTCCGAACTGCGCCTGCGGGAGGGCCTTGCCCTCGAAGCCGACCTCAACACCCTGCTTCAGACGTCTCAGGACAGGGCCGAAGGCATAGCCGCGTTCTTGGGCAAGCGAACGGCGAACTTCCGGAACGCCTGATGGGGCCGCTCGACGGCGTGGATGTCCGCGTCGAGGGTGACCCGGCGGTCGCCGCGGATGCCGCGCGCCTCCTCTCCCGGTATGGTGCGTCTGCCCGGGTCGCCGGCCCCGTCTCCGGCCCCGCGAGCGTGACCGTGTCGGGGCGAGGCTGCGTTCCCGCGACCGCTCGGATGAGTGGGCCGGTGGCCCCCTGTCCGGGCCTCCCCGCGGCCGCACCGACTCGGGCGGCAGCGGGTCTTCTCGCGCTGAGTGCGCTCGCAGCGGCCCGCGTGGGCGGAACTCTGGTCGTCGACGCGGACTCGGCGGCGATCCTGCTCTTGCAGCCGCTGCTGCTGGCGCACTGGTACTCGGCGCCGCCGCCGGGCCGCGTGACGCCGCTGCGGATCGGCGACGGGTGGGCCGCGGCGGAACTCGGGGCGCCCGGGGACGCCGAGCTGTTCGCGTTGCTGCTCGAGACGGAATCGTTCACGGATGCCGAAGAGCTCAGCGCGGCGGCACAGCAGTGGCGCCTGCCGGTCGTTCCGTACCGGCGTGCGCGGCGCGCACAGGATCAGAGCCCTCACCGGCCGGGAATCCAAGAACCGTTCGGCCGCGACGACGCCGCTCGTCGGTCCGGTCAGTCGTCGCCCGCCGCCCGGGCCGCTCTGGCGGGGCTGAATGTGGTCGACGTCACGGCGATGTGGGCGGGACCCCTCTGCACGTGGCTGCTTGCCCAGCTCGGTGCTTCAGTCGTGGTCGTGGAATCCGACGCTCGTCCGGATGGGATGCGCGCGCCGCACGGCGGAGGGATCTACCCGGGAGGACGACTCGAACGGGGTGCGAAAGATCGGTCGGCGATGTTCACTTCTCTGGCGGCGGGGAAAGCGCGCGTGAATCTCGACCTCCGGCTCGAGCGGGACCGGGCGGCGTTCGACCTCGCCTGTGCGCACGCGGATCTTCGAGTGGACAGCTTGTCTCGTCGCGCTCGGGCGAACCTGGGGATCACCGACCCGAGCCGGTTCGATGACGGACCCGCGATCGTGCACATTTCCGCCTTCTCGCGAGGGCCTTCGCGCGACTGGGCGGCCTACGGCACGCAGGTGCACGCCATGAGCGGATTGGCGTGGCCGGCCGGAGCCGACGAGCCGATCCCCGCGGCCACCGCGTATGTCGACGGCCTCGGGGGCATAGCCGCCGCCCTGGCGTCGGTCGTGGCGTTGCATTCCGCGGCGCAGCAGGGGCCGGACCCGACGCTCACGGCGAGCCTCATGGACGCGGTGGACGCACTTCCGGCCGATCGTGATCGCGGGGCGCTGCTCCGGGCCGATCCGATGCCTCGGGTGGCGGAGCTCGCGGAGGCGCACAATGGTCGCACCGTGCACATGAGCGTCGCCGGTGCGTCGCTGCGGCATCCCGGCTCACCCTTCATGTCGACGTGAGGTGGAATGGAATGGGTATGCTCCCGCCCATGGGTGAAATCGATGACGTCGTTCGTGTGGCCTTCGGGGAGGACGGGGTGGCCGAGGTTGTGCTGTCCCGACCGCAGAAGCTCAACGTGGTGAACCTGAGGATGCGCGACGCGCTCATCGAGGCGTTCACAGCCGTACGCGATTTCCCGGACCTCGGAGCGCTCGTCCTTCGCGCGGAGGGCGCCCACTTCTCGGCCGGCGCGGACATCAGCGAGTTCGGCAATGCGGAGTCCATCTTCGAGGCTCGTCGTATTCGGTGGGATCGCGATCCGTGGCATCTCCTGTGGACACTGCCGGTGCCCAAGATCGTCGCCCTCCATGGCTATGCCCTCGGCTCCGGGCTCGAAATGGCGATGCTCTGTGACGTGCGGATCGCGGCTCACGGGACGAAGGTCGGCCTCCCGGAGACCAAGCTCGGAATGCTGCCGGCGGCGGGTGGAACGCGCTCGATCACTGCTTGGATGGCACCGTCCAGAGCGCTTCCCTTCATCATGGCGGGCGAACCCATCGACGCGGAGAGCGCCAGGATTCTCGGCATCGTCGATGAAGTCCTTCCGGAAGGGGTCGACGTCGATGAAACGGCGTTCGCCTACGCGCGTCGCTTGGCGGGTCTTCCCCGGGTCGCCGTGCGCGCCGCACTGAGCGCGGCCAAGGCCGCCCACGAACTTCCCCTTCGAGAGGGACTGGCGGCCGAACGCCGACTGGCGTACTTGACTGACCAGTTCAACTACGACTAGCGTGGAGTCATCACTCAGAGTGGAGGTACGCTCAAATGGAGCATGGCAACGAACTGGTCGGCAAAGTCCTGGGAACAGTGACCTTTCCGATCGAAGCGGGTAAGGTTCGCGAGTTCGCGAAGAGCATCCAGGATCCCAATCCCGTCTTCCGGGATCCCGAGGCGGCAGTGCAGGCAGGTTTTTCGGCGATCCCAGCGCCACCGACGTACTCGGTTGTCGCTGCGCACTTCCAGGAGGGCGAAGGATCGTTCTCTTCGCTGGGGTTGGATCTGGCCAGGGTGCTCCACGGCGAGCAGAGCTGGACGTTCCACCGGACGCCCGTTGTCGGCGACGTCCTCACCGGTGAGACTAAGGTAGTGAGCGTAGAACAGAAGCCTGGTGGCCGCGGTGGCGTCATGACCTTCGTGAAGCTGGGGACCGAGTACCTCGACCAGAACGGGTTGCCCGTTGTCACGGAGGAGTCGACGGTCATCGAGACGGCTGCGGTCGTCGGAGGGGGCGAGAAGTGAGTAACGAGGCAGCGAAGACGCTGAGCGCTTCTGACGCAGTGGTCGGACTGACTTCTCCGGTCTACACCGTTGGACCGATCACCCGCACGGACATCGTCAAGTACGCTGGCGCGGGCGGTGACTTCAACCCCATTCATCACGATGAGGCTTGGGCTGTGTCGATCGGTCTCCCCTCGGTGTTCTCGATGGGTCTGTTCCAGGGCGGGCTGTCGTCCCGCCTGGCATCCGACTGGCTCGGCCTCAAGAACCTGACGGGCTTCGGAACGCGGTTCCGCAGCCAGGTGTGGCCGGGGGAAGTGCTCAAGATCCAGGGCGAATTGACAGAGGTGGAAGCCGGGTCGGACGGCACGGCGGTCAAGGCCAAGATCACGGTGACCAATGAAGACGGAACCGACGTCAAGATCCAGGCGTGGGCGACTGGGATCCTCCCGAACTGACAAGAATGGCCGGTCATGGCCGCAACGATTCGAGTAGAGAGAGTTATCGATGCAGTTTGAACTTAGTGACGAGCAGCTTGAGTTCCAGAAGAGCCTGAGGCGCATGATCTCTGACCGGTCCCCGGTCAAGAGCGTGCGCGAGGTCGTCAAGACCGAGGCGGGCTGGGATGAGGGTCTGTGGCAGCAGTTCGCCGAACAGGCCGGGCTGCCCGCGTTGCTGGTGCCCGAAGAGTACGACGGTGCAGGGGCGACTCTGGTCGAGGTCATGATCGCGATGGAGGAGATCGGCCGTGGAATCGTCCCGTCGCCCTTCTTCGCGACGACGGCGTTCGGTGTGGTTCCGATTCTGACGTTCGGCTCAGAGGCGCAGAAGCAGGAGCTGCTTCCCAGCATCGCCGCGGGCGAGATCACTGTGACGACGGCACTCACCGAGCCCTCCGGCAACTGGGGACCCGACGGCGTTGAGATGGTTGCTGCCGGCAGCGGCGACTCCGTCACACTGACCGGGACGAAGTCGTTCGTCATCGACGGCCACACCGCTGACAAGATCATCGTGGTCGCCAAGTCCGGCGATCAGTACGGCTTGTACATCGTCGACGGCGATGCGTCGGGCCTGACCCGCACCAAGCAGACGACGCTCGACCTGACGCGCCCGATGGCGACGCTCGAGTTCGCTGGTGTCTCGGCCACGGCTCTCGGCGAGCCCGGCAGCTGGGATCGCGTCTCGCACGTGCTCGACGTGGCCGCGACTCTTCTCGCTGCTGAGATGGTCGGTGCGATGGAAGCATCCATGACCATGGCTGTGGAGTACGCAAAGGTCCGCAACCAGTTCAGCCGCGCGATCGGCTCCTTCCAGGGGATCAAGCACCGCCTGTCCGAAATGGCGGTCGAAGTCGACACCGCGCGCGCCGCCACCTGGTACGCGGCATACGCCGGCGCCGAGGGACTGGACGACTTCCCGACCGCCGCGCTCGTGGCCAAGGCAACCGCAGCAGCCGGCTTCGCATTCACCGCATCCTGGACCGTGCAGGTCCACGGTGGAATCGGCTTCACGTGGGATCACGACGCGCAGCTGTACTACCGCAAGGCCAAGTCCACCGAGCTGCTGCTCGGCTCGACGACGGACACGTGGCTGGAGCTGGCTGACCGCCTCGGAGTCTGAGCAGGACCCCGCACGGCGGGTCGTCCGCTGAGAACCGAGTGACCACAAGGAACAGGGGTACGGCGTGACGTCGTTGTTGGACATCCTCGATGTAGAGCCGCAGGGGGACGATGTATTCGCGGGTTCTTCGTCGGGGATGATCCAGCATCTCTTCGGCGGTCAACTCCTCGGTCAGTCGGTGGTCGCTGCGGGGAGGACCGTCGAGGGAAGAGAGATCAACTCGCTGCACGGCTATTTCCTGCATGCAGGGGATGGTCGTCGTCCGGTGGAGTACCAGGTGCAGCGGACTCGCGACGGGCGCTCCTTCAGTTCGCGCCGGGTCGTCGGGATGCAGGACGGACATCAGATCTGGACCGCTGACTTGTCCTACCACACGGGTGAGACGGGATTCGAGCGCGCCGAAGAATCGCCCCCCAGTCTGCCGCCCGAGGAGCTTCCCTCCTTCATGGAGGGGATGCGGGCCACGATGGGAACCGATTCCGAGTGGGACGACTTCGATATCCAATGGGGCGGCCCCTGGCCACCCATGGGTCGCGCGCCCGAGGGCCTTCCGCCACACAATCAGTTCTGGTTCCGGTTCAACAAGGAGCTGCCTGCTGACCCTGTCATCAACGCGGCGGTGCTCGCCTATGTCTCGGATCTGTCCTTTCTGACGCCCGTCCTGCTTCCTCATGGTGCCTTCATGTGGTCGCGAGGGATCCGTGCGACCTCGCTCGATCATGCCGTGTGGTTTCACCGGCCGTTCTCGGTAGACGAGTGGCTGCTGTACGACCAGTATTCCCCTGTCATCTCGCGTGGACGGGGTTTCGCGATGGGCGGCATCAGCGCTGCAGACCGCGGGCGCGTCGCGAGCACCGCTCAAGAAGGCATGATCCGCTCGACGACATGAGGCTTGAATGAGTGCTCCAGACCGTCGCCCGGTTGCGTTGGTCACCGGCGCATCACGAGGTATCGGCAGGGCGATCGCCCGCGAGGTCGCTCGTGCGGGCTTCGACGTCGTCATCGGCTATCACGAGGACCACGAAGGAGCGGAGGCGACCGCCGCGGAGGTGGTCGGGTTCGGCGGATCAGCAGTCTCGGTCGGAGCTGATTTGCGTGACCTGGCCGCCGGAGAGAGGTACGTGCAGGCAGCGCTCGACCGATTCGGACGCTTGGATGCACTGGTCAACAACGCCGGCATCGCCCGAGATCGCCGGGTGCGGCGTATGACGGACGCCGACTGGACCGATGTCCTTGCCGTGGACCTCGGCGGGGCCTTCAGCTGCTCGCGCGCCGCAGTCACGGCGCTCGCCGAGTCGCCGACGGGCGCTATCGTCAACGTCTCCTCGATTGTCGGAATGAATGGAAACGTCGGGCAGGCCAACTACGCCGCGGCCAAAGGCGGCCTTTTGTCGTTGACGAGATCGCTGGCCCGCGAGTTCGCGCCGGACGACATCACGGTGAACGCCGTTGCGCCGGGATTCGTGCTCACCGACATGACGTTGACGCTCCCCGCGGAGATCATCGAGGCCAATATCGCCGCGACTCCGCTGGCACGTCCCGGCGAACCCGAAGACATCGCCTCCGTCGTGACGTGGCTCGTCTCGCCCGCTGCGCGCTTTGTGACCGGTGCAGTGATTCCCGTCGATGGCGGGCTGTCGCTCTGACGGCGCTACACCGAGGCGCTCACTCGGAAGGCCGCCCGCGCAGATAGTCGATGTGCATCGCTGTCTGGGCGACCGCGGAGAGGCGCAGGTATCCATGCAGGTGATCCCAGCCCGCCGTCCAGTGAACCTTCTCAGCCACTCGCCACACAGTCGTATCAGGCTCGGCGCGCATGATCGACCGTACTTCGTCGGAGCGCCGACGATGGTGCCCCACGGTTTCCTCGATGCGATCGAGCAGTCCCTGGAACGAGTAGCCGTGTCCGGGGTGCACCAGGTCGACATCGAGGCGGGTCAGCGCATCCAATGAGTCGAAGTAGCGTTCGAGGGGGTTCTGGCGTGACGATCCGGTCCCGGCGCTCAGCCCGATTCCGGGGTGCACCATCGGCAGCAGCGTATCGCCGCTGAACAGGGATCTCGTGTCTTCGTCATACAGGCAGATGCTGCCCTCGGTGTGTCCCGGAGTGTGGACGACGCGAAGGCGGCGGCCCGGGATGTCAAGCACCTCGTCCGTCTCGACGCGCACATCGGCGCGCACGCTCACGCCCTCGCCCAGCTGCCGCTGCCGCCACAACTCCGTGTAGAGCTTCGTTCGATCGGCCCACGGCGCGCCCCAGGACCGAAGTCGCCGGAAGAAGCCGACCGCAATCGACAGCGAGGCCCCGCTCTCCGCCGCTTCTGCTTCGGCGCGATGCATCAAGAGCGGTGCCCCACTCTGCTCCTTCAACCACGGTGCGAGGCCGGTGTGATCAGGGTGGAGGTGGGTCGCCACGATCGTCTTCACGTCCGTCAGGCTCTTGCCGATCTGACCGAACGACGATTCGAGCCTCGCCCTGTTGTCGGCCGTGTCCCATCCCGGATCGATCACATGCACCGCACCCTGGTCGTCCAGGACAAGATAGGTGTAGGTGTGTCGGACGTACTGGTCACCCTTCAGTGGCAACGGTGCCGCCCAGACACCTTCTTCGACCTGCAAGGTGTCGGGAAGGTGATGACCTGTCCACGCTTCGAACTGACTGTGATTCGGCTGTACGCTCACCGCCTCATCCTAGCGATGCCTCGGACCCGCCCTCTGTCCAGACGGGGTCGGTGGCGGAACTGTCGGTGCTGAGTCCGCCCAGTACCAACGCCGTGATCTGGCGGCTCGCCGAGTCCAGAGTGAGACCGGAGTGCGGCCGAAGCCACCGAGCCGACCACCCGGTGATGCCGATGATCGCCTGGGCGGCCACGACGGGCGCGATGTCCTCGCGCACTGCTCCGGTTCGCTGCCCCCGCTCGATGAGTCCGCTCACGTTCGCCACGAAGCGCTTCATCCACGCCTGGTAGGCGTCGTCCAGGTCTGCCGGCAGCTCGCGCTGATCACCGTAGATGACCCCGTAGTAATCGCGATACGTCATGGACAATCGGATCTGCCCGTCGATGAGGCAGGCGATTCCCTCGAGTGGGTCGACCTTGGAAAGAGCCTCTGTGACGACGATGTTCGCGCGACGAAGAACCAGCTGGAAAACCTGACCGAGCAGAAACCCTTTGCTCTGCGCGTGTGCGTACAGGGTGGGCTTCGCAATGCCCAGCTCGGTCGCAATCAGCTGCATGGTGGTGTTCTGATAGCCGTGCACATGGAAGAGGTTGGCGGCCACACTGACGATCGTCTCGAGGTCTGGCGTCTTGGCTCTGCGCGCGGTCATCGTCGGCGCCTCATCCATGTCGAACGGGTTCGCGCTCCGGTCTTCGCCAACTGCCATGTTCACACCCTCCGGTCTGGCCAAAGATAACGGCGAACGTCGGCCTCGCCTCGCCTCCGAACCCCTGCGTCGCGCCTGTCTTCCCGGTGGTGGCCGGTCATACGGCCGAGTGCGGGAGCTCCCGTAGCCAGGTTGTGGGAATTGTACCCGTGAGGTAGATTACTCGCGAATGGACTCCTCAGCGAGCACGTCGACGATGCCGGACAATCGCATCTCGACGCCGCAATGGAGCGTCGCCTGTAAGCAAATTTCCGATGGAGGAATGTCGTGGGACGTCTAGATAACCGTGTCGCCGTTGTTACCGGAGCGGGCGGGGGGATCGGCGCCGAGGTCGCGAAGCTGTTCGCGAGCGAGGGTGCGAAGGTCGTGGTCAACGATCTGGGTGCGCAGGTCGACGGGACGGGCACAGACGTCGGGCCCGCGCAGGCAGTCGTCAACGAGATCATCGCGAACGGCGGTGAGGCGATCGTCAACGGCGGCGATGTCAGCGACTACGACTCCGCCGGCGGCATCGTGCAGTCCGCGATCGACGAGTTCGGCAAGCTGGACATTCTGGTGAACGTCGCCGGAATCCTGCGTGACCGGATGCTGGTCAACCTGAGCCCGGAAGACTGGCAGGCGGTGCTCAATGTGCACCTGACGGGCACCTTCAACACCAGCAAGCACGCCGCCGTGTACTGGCGCGAGCACCGTGGAGAAGGTCAGTATCGCCTCATCAACTTCACGTCGGGCGCCGGGCTCTTCGGTTCCGCCGGCCAGCCCAACTACGCAGCGGCGAAGCTGGGAATCGTCGGCTTCACCCTTTCGTGTGCACACGCTCTCGACCGCTACGGCGTCACCTCGAACGCGATCGCACCTGCGGCATCGACACGCATGACCGGCACCATTCCCCCGGAGCGCGCCGCCGAGATGGGCATCAACCTCGCCGACCTTGCTCCGTCCGCGATCGCCTACCCGGTGGCCTACCTTGCCAGCGAGGAGTCGGGTTGGCTGAACGGCCGTGTCGTCGGCGCACAGGGCGGCCGTGTCACGCTCTACGAGAACTACCACCCCGAATCGGTGCTGGTCTCTCAGGACCCCTGGACCATGGACGGAATCTTCGAGTCGTTCCCCCGAGCGTTCCACCCCGACAAGCAGGGTCTTGCGGGCATCGCCTGAGACCCTTCCGTCCTGCGAGACCAACGAAGGTTGAATCAAGGATCATGACAGACCGAAGCGCCTCCATCGTGGGTATCCACGAGTATCCAGACCGATTGGTGCCGGGAAAGTCGGCACTCCAGATCAAGGCGGCCAGTGCGGCCGCCGCCCTGGAGGACGCCGGTCTCACCTGGAAGGACGTGGATGCCGTCTACGATTCGGGTGACGCCAGCAGCTTCCCGGGGCTCGGCATCCAGGAGTACTTCGATCTGCATCCGCGCATCACGGACACGACGGCGGTCGGCGGGAGCTCATTCGAGTTCCACGCCGGCCACGCTCGTGACGCGATTCGCGCAGGCCGCGCCAATGTGGCCCTCATCACCTACGGGTCGACGGCACGGAGCCAGGCGTTCGCGATCGGCACCGGAGCCGGTGCCATCGGCGGCGCGAAGGATCCGGCATCGAACATGGAGATCCCGTGGGGGCAGACCCTGATCTCGAACTACGGGATGGTCGCCAACCGTCACATGCATCAGTACGGCACAACCTCTGAGCAGCTGGCGGAGATCTCGGTCACCACTCGCGCCCACGCGATGCGCAACCCCGACGCCGTGCGGGCGATGACCGATCTCAGAGTTCGTGACATCGGCGAGATCACGATCGATGACGTGATCAACGGCAAGATGATCGCCGACCCGCTGCACCGCCTGGAGTGCTGCATGATCTCGGACGGCGGTGGTGCCGTGGTCATCGCCTCCGAGGAGGTCGCCAAGAGCACACGCAAGAAGCCCGTGTGGATTCTCGGCGCCGGGGAAGGGATCGGATTCGTCGACAACAAGAACGACATCACGATCTCCGGCGCGGCCCAGTCGGGCCCCGCGGCATTCGGTGAGGCGGGACTGAGGCCAGATCAGATGGATGTGGCGATGATCTACGACTCCTTCACGATCACCGTACTGACCTGCCTCGAAGACCTCGGCTTCTGCAAGAAGGGCGAGGGCGGAGCATTCGTGGAAGGAGGGCGGCTTCGGTGGGACCGAATCGGCGCCCCTGCGCTCAATACGGATGGTGGTGGACTGTACTCGAACCACCCCGGCATGCGCGGCATCTTCCTGCTCATCGAAGCGGTTCGGCAGCTGCGGGGTGAGTCGACCTCGCAGAGGGAAGGCGCCAAGTTCGCGGTTGCTCACGGCAACGGCGGGCGGCTCGGAGCCGTCCATGCCGGCGGCACCATTGTCCTCGGCAACTGATCGGAACGGGGAGAACCGTGTTGGATAACCTCATGGGCGGAGCGCCCTCATTCCTGCCCAACCTCGACGAGCCGGACACCGCGCCGTTCTGGAAGTCGACCGTCGAGCACAAGCTGACGTACCAGGTTTGCACGAAGTGCGAGGGCATCGTCTTCTATCCGCGAGCGCACTGCGTTCATTGTCTCAGTCTCGATCTCGAGTGGCGTGAATCCGCCGGCGAGGGAACGCTCTATACCTATAGCGTCGTGCGCGACAACAGGATGCCCGGATTCGCGGAACTGGTCCCTTACGCCGTCGCATACGTCGATCTCGACGAGGGGTTCCGGATGCTGACCAGACTCACCAACGTCGATGTCGACGCGGTCTCCATCGGGAGCCGCGTGCGGGTCTCATGGAATGATCAGTCGACGGTGTCTCTGCCCGAATTCGAACCCATCGAGTGATCCTTGGAAGGCACTGATCTGACTCGAGCGACTGTCGTCGGACGGCATCCGCATACGGCTGGTGGAGCGGGGTTGGGGCGCGTCCGTATGGACTGCCATCTGCACACGGTTCATTCCGGGGATGCCGTCACCACCCCGGAACAGATGCTTCAAGGCGCGCGCGCAGCTGGTCTGGGCGTCATCGCCGTCACCGACCACCACGCCGTGGACGCGGCGAAGCGCATGCAGGAGATGGCGATCGGTTACGGCGTTGAGGTGGTCGTCGGTGAGGAGATCCGCACGCCTCTCGGTGAGATCATCGGACTGTTCCTCACCGAGCGTGTTCCCTACGTGCTGCCGCTTTCCGAAGCGGCCGCACGTGTTCGGGATCAGGGAGGCGTGGTCTATGTCCCCCATCCGTTCGATCCCATCAGATCTGGGCTTGGCAGGCGTGGGCTCGATCAGCTCGCCGGGGCCGGTCTGCTCGATGTCGTCGAGGTCTACAACGCCAAGGTGCCCGACGAGTCTGTCAACGAATTGGCGCAAGCGGCCGCCGCCGAGTTCGGCGTGCCGGGCGGTGCCGGCTCTGACGCGCACGATCCTGAGGGGATCGGTGCCGTCTTCATGGAACTCGATGAGTTCTCCGACCGGGACGGATATATCACGTCCCTCCGCGGTGCCTCGATCACGGGGCACCGGTATGCTCACAGCAGACGGTTCCGAACGCGCGCGGATATAGAACGCGAATCCGCGTGAGGAACTGTCGAAACGATGAAAGGACGCAACAATGGATCTGACGTACCCGCCTGAGGCAGAGGAGTATCGCGCCCGCGTTCGCGGGATTATCGAGGGTGCCGTGCCTCCCGGATGGAAGGGTATCGGCGCGATTTCGGACGAGGCCGAGCGCGCGGCATTCAAGAAGCACTGGCGCAAGGTGCTCGCTGACGAGCAGCTTCTCGCCGTGTCATGGCCCAAGGAGTTCGGCGGCCCGGGCCTGAGTGCGATCGAGCAGGTCGTGATCGCCGAGGAATTCGCTCGGTACGGCGTTCCCTCCGGAGACGAGAACGACATGTTCGGCATCAGTCTCCTGGGAAACACGCTCACGGTCTGGGGAACCGACAAGCAGAAGGCGCACTATCTGCCCCGTATCCTCTCCGGTGAGGACAGGTGGTGCCAGGGATACTCCGAGCCCGGTGCGGGTTCCGACCTCGCCGGCCTGCGCACGAGCGCTGTGCTGGAGAACGGTGAATGGGTCGTCAACGGTTCGAAGATCTGGACCTCGGCCGGTCACCTCGCGGACCACATCTTCACCCTGGTTCGCACCGACCCCGATGCCCCGAAGCACCGCGGGATCAGCCTTCTGCTCATCCCGATGGATCAGCCGGGCGTTGAAGTGCAGCCGATCCTCAACATGGCCGGCGACCACATCTTCAACCAGGTGTTCTTCACCGATGCGCGGGCAGCCGAAGAGGACATCGTCGGGCCCGTGAACCAGGGGTGGATGGTCGCCATGACCTTGCTCGGATTCGAGCGTGGCTCCGGCGCGACCACTGACGCGATTCGCTTCAAGAACGACCTGGACCGGTTGTTCGAGATCGCGAAGACGACGGGCAAGAACAAGGACCCCAAGGTCCGCGAGCTTCTCGCCTGGTGCTACAGCCGTGTCGCGATCATGCAGGCCCGTGGCTACCAGACGCTGACGAAGTTCCTCAAGGGCGAGAACCCGGGAGCGGACGCGGCGATCGCGAAGCTGGTGTGGAGCGAGTACTTCCAGCGCTACACCGAGCTGGCACTCGAGATCCTGGGGATGGACGCCGTCGCCCCTTCCGGTGCGGGCGCGGGAAGTGCTCTTCAGACTGCGGATGTGGGAACGCCCAACACATCGATGGCCTGGGTGGAGACTGCCTTGTCGGCACGAGCTGCCACCATCTACGCCGGGAGCTCGCAGGTTCAGCGCAACATCATCGGCGAGCAGTTGCTCGGACTGCCGAAAGAGCCGAAGATGGACGGGGGCCCGTTCCGGGATCTCGTCAACACCTGACGAATGTCTGCTCGGGGCCGCGGCATTTCAGCCGCGGCCCCATACAATCACTGCATGGCCTTTCGGCCGGCGCATGAAAACCAGCTTGAGAAGGAGAAGCAATGAGGCTTTTTGAAGGTATCCGGGTCCTCGAGATCGGCGGCGGGATCGCTGCGGACTATGCGACGAGGCTCTTCGCCGATTACGGCGCCGAGGTGATCAAGATCGAGCCGCCGACGGGCGATCCGGTTCGCGGCATGGTGCCGTTCATCGGGAATGCTCCGGATGAGAACGGCTCGGCCGTTTTCCTGCACACGAACACGAGTAAGAAATCTGTCGTGCTCGACCTCGAGGAGCAGTCGGCCCGCGATGCTCTTCTGAAGCTTGCCGCCACCGCCGACATCGTCGTCGAGTCGCTCAAGCCCGGCGCACTCGCCGATATGGGACTCGGCTTCGACGACCTCGTGAAGGTTCAGCCGAAGCTCGTGATGACCAGCATCACTCCGTTCGGGCAGGACGGCCCGTACGCGCAGTACGAGGGTTCCGAGCTCATCTACTACGGTATGGGCGGCCCGATGGCCGGAAACGGCTCCGAGGATGACGTCCCGGTCAAGCTGGGCGGATACATGTCGATCTACCAGACCGGCAACACCGCGGCGACGGCGACCATGGCCGCCGTGCTTGTGGCCGAGGGCCAGGGCGAGCCGGTTCACATCGACATCTCGGGGTTCGAGGTCGGATTGAGTTCGTCCGACCGGCGCACCACGTTCCTTCTCGCTCATGCCTACAACGGCGAGGTCACCGGCCGTGGCAACGTGCTCGGCGGCATCCTTCCCAACGGCGCATTCCCCACCGATGACGGGTATGTCCAGACTGTGGTGACGCAGGCATGGTTGCCCCGAATGATGGCCGCGCTCGCTGACGATGACCTGAATGCCTACTTCATGAAGGTGGCGGAGAACCCCGCGATGTTCGCGACGATCGAGACCAAGGAAGCCATCGATGCGGCACTGTATCCCTGGTTGCTTTCGCGCACCAAGCAGCAGGCCATGGAGGATGCCCAACGTCACAAGTGGCCCCTCACGGCCATCAAGACGCCGACCGAGGTGCTCGACGACGCGCACTACAAGCAGCGTGGGTTCTTCACCGAGGTGACGCATCCGATCGGGACGGTCGTTCACCCCGGCGCGCCGTTTGACATCGAGGGCGGCTGGGAACCCGGCGCAGCTCCCCGTCTCGGTGAGCACACTGAGGCCGTTCTGTCCACCCTGCCCGTCGACTCGCTGTAACCGACCGAGCTACTACGAAGGAGTATCATGGCTCATCTTCCTCTCGAGGGTCTTCGCGTCCTCGACATCACCGTCGTCTGGTCCGGTCCGACCGTCACAATGCTGTTGTCCGACCTCGGCGCGGAGGTCATCCGCGTCGACAACCCCTGGCTGTTCCCGAGCAGCACCCGCGGAATGGTGGTCCGTCCCACTCCTCCCCAGATGGAGATGATGGGGACGATGGGGCGCGCCTACCCCGACGGCGAGCCCGACGAGCGCCCGCAGGACCGGCACGCGATGTTCAACTGGCACGCGCGTGGCAAGAAGTTCATGACGCTCGATCTTCGCCAGCAGTCCGGTCGCGAGATCTTCATCGAACTGGCCAAGACGGCGGACGTGTTCGTCGAGAACAACAACGTGTCTGTGCTGGGAAACCTGGGTATTGATTGGGAGACCCTGCACGAGGCAAACCCCAAGCTCATCCTGCTGCGCATGCCCCCGGCGGGCATCGGAGCTCCGTACTCCTCGTACCTGGGGTTCGGCGCACACTTCGAGGCGTTCTCGGGGGTCACCGCCGTCCGCGGCTACGCGGAAAGCGCGCCGGCGACGACAACCAGCGTGTTCCAGATGGACCCCGCTGCAGGATCCATCGGAGCCTTCGCAGTCATGGCGGCGCTGCGCCGCCGCGAGAAGACCGGGCAGGGTGAGCTCATCGTCCTCCCTCAGGTCGAGAACGAGATGAACCACATCGGTGAGATGTTCATCGACGCCGCGGCCAATGGTTACGATAACCCGCCGCTGACCAACCGCGACCGGAACTTCGTGCAGGGCGCGTATCCGACGAGCGAAGAGGATCGATTCGTGAGCATCACGATCCGCACGGATGCCGAGTGGCGCAGCGCGGTAGGAGTGATGGGTGACCCCGAGTGGGCCGCCGACGAGCGATTCTCCACCCAGGCGGGCCGGCTCGCCGCGCAGGACGAGATCGACGCGGCGATCGCAGAGTGGACGCGTTCGCGGACTCGTCAGGACGTCTTCACCGCGCTGCAGAGCGTCGGCGTTCCCGCGGGGCCGATCATGCTGGAAGACGACGTCTTCGCCGATCCCCATGTCAAGGCCCGCGGATTCCTTCGTGAGAACACCGGGTACGCAACCGGTACTCACCTGTATCCCGGACACCAGTGGAAGTGGAGCGGTCCCGAGATGAAGTGGGCACCGATCAGCGGCCTGGGCATGGACAACGAGTACGTCTACAAAGAGATTCTCGGGTTCAGCGACGAGCAGTACGCACAGGCGGACCGCGACGGCCACATCTCTACGATGTACCTGGATGCGGCTGGTAACCCGCTCTAATCGTTCACCCGCGTAAAGCGCAATGGAGGTTGTATGAATCTGTCAATGGTCGTAGATATACCCGCGATGATCGTGCCCGATGAGCCGGCGCTCTTCGGGGAAGACCACGAATCGACGTATCAGGAAATCCGGGATAACTCGGCGCGTCAGGCAACGCTGTTCGAGTCGCTGGGGGTGAACCCGGGGGATCGCATCGGACTGCTCGCGACGAACAAGGAGGGGACACTCCTGGCGTTCTTCGGCGCATTGATGTGCGGTGCGACGGTCGTGCCGATGAACTATCGTGCGCGCGGAAACGAACTGAGCCACCTGCTGAGCGACTCGGGTGTGACGCTGGTGATCACCGAGGACCGCTACATCGACAGCATCGTCAGCGCCGGGATCAGTCGTGACCGGGTGCTCACTCTCGAAGAGGCGAGTTCCCGAGCGGCTGACCTCGAACCGAAGGACGAGTCGGCCGACGTCGAGGACACCGACGTGGCCATCATGCTCTACACGAGTGGCACCACGTCGCTGCCGAAGGGCGTGCTGCTTACTCACGGCGGGTTCACTCAGTACGTGATGGGCCAGGGTGAGGCGGCCGACGGCGAGTTCCACGGCAGGGTGGCACTGGCCGCGCCGCTGTACCACGTTGCCGGTTTGACCGCCATGACGGTGTCGCTGTTCTCCGGACGTGAGACCTACCTGATCGACTTCGAGCCCGGTAAGTGGCTCGAGACCGTGCAGAAGCGCAAGATCACTCACGCGTTCCTGGTGCCGTCCATGGTGTCGTTGGTGCTTCGGCACCCGGACTTCGATCAGTACGATCTGTCCAGCCTGGAGATGGTGACCTACGGCGCCGCGCCGATGCCGCCCGCTGTTCGTGAGGCGATGCTCGAGCGTTTCCCGAAGAGCATCGCGTTCTCCTGCGCCTACGGACAGACCGAGACCAACTCCACTGTGGCAGTGCTCGGCGCCGAGGATCACCGCCTCGAAGGAACGCCGGAGGAGATCGAACTGAAGCGGCGCCGGTTGAGTTCGGTGGGCCGGCCGCTGCCCGATGTCGAGATTCGCATCATCGATGAGGACGGGAACCAGGCAGCTCCCAATGTGACCGGAGAAGTGTATCTGCGCACTGACCGCGCGATGGCCGGCTACTGGGGCAAAGGTGGCGGAGCGAGGGTCCTTCTGGACTCCGAGCACTGGGTTCACACGGGTGACCTGGGCCACCTCGATGAGGACGGCTACCTGTTTCTCACCGGCCGGGCCAGTGACCTGATCATTCGCGGTGGCGAGAACATCTCGCCCAACGAGATCGAGGAAGTGCTGGAGCGCCACCACGAAGTCGAAGAAGCGACGGCATTTGCAGTGGTCGACGATCACTGGGGTGAGCGCGTGGAGGCGGCGGTTCGTCTGGTGGAGGGTGCCACGGTGACCGAGGCGGATCTCATCGAGATGTGCAAGGAGTCTCTGTCCGGAGCCAAGCGGCCCGACCGCATCTATGTCGTTGAGGACTTCCCACGCACCGCGACGGGCAAGGTCCTTCGTCGACAGCTGAGCAAGGAGTTCGGTCCCACACAGATGGCAGATGTGGCGGGCTGAAGCCGCCCCACTGCATCATCGACGTGGAGGCTGGTTTCGCCAAGCTCCAGCCGAACTCACTGTCATCGGCGGACGGATCCAACAGATCCGAGCGTTGATGGAACCCGGGCGGGATGCCGTTGAATCGGTGGTCCTGCCCGGGTTCCATGACTCTCATCTGCACCTGCGTGCAGCGGCTGCGGCAAGACTTTCGGTTGATCTGAGCGCCGTAAGCACGGTGCCCGCACTCCTCGAATCCTTGCGCACCGGGGCGGGGGACCTCGAGGGCCGCTGGATTCGAGGCTGGGGGTGGGATGAGAGCACTCTCCAGGAGCGCCGCGCACCTACGGTCGCCGAAATCGATTCGGTCACCGCGAGTCGGCCGTGCGCACTGCATCATCGGACCGGGAAGCTCGTCATCCTCAATTCGGCCGCCAGGCGGGTTCTGGCGCGTTCCGCTCAGACGCCGGTTCCGCTCGACGAGGTGGTTCGCGCGGACGCAGCTTTCCTCCGTGACATGCCGCGTCAGCCGGAGGGAACGCTCGAGTCCGCCCTGGCTGACCTTTCCCGTGAGTTGGCGGCCGCCGGCGTGACAAGCGTGACGGACGCGACGGCGACCAACACGTGGGACGATATCCAGCACCTTCGCGACTGGGTACGTCGTGGCGTGGTGCGTCAACGCGTCAACGCTCTTGTCGCCTTTGATCAGGTGTCGTCGACAGGCGGACTCAGGGGCGATTCGGCGAGCGACGACGGAGTGCGGGTGCTCGGCGCAAAAGTCGCCGCGCCCGCTGACGGGATCGCCGAACGCGTGCGACACGTGCGTGGATGCGGCTGGCCGGTCGCGATCCACGCCACCGAGCCCGACGAGATCGAAGCTGCGCTGACAGCGATCAGCGAATGCGGTCCTCCCGCGTGGGGGCGTGACCGCATCGAGCACCTCGGCCTTCCGCTGCCTGGCCATCTTGAGCGCATCCGTGACGCGGGAATCGCTGTGACGACCAATCCCGCCTTTCTGTCAGAGCGCGGACAGAAGTACCGTGAGTCGCTGAGTCCGGTCGAACAGGATTGGCTCTACCCGGTGCGCAGCGTGCTGGCGCACGGTATCCCTCTCGCCGCCGCAAGCGATCGCCCCGTCACCGCGGCAACACCGCTCAGCACCATGGCAGACGCGGTACACCGCCGTCCGCGCAGCGGTGAGGGTGAGCCGTTGAGCCGGCATGAGCGGGTGGCGCCGGACGAGGCTCTTGCTCTTGTCACCGACAGGGCTCAGGTCGATGGTCCGGCGCTCGATCGTGGTCGCGGGCGCGGTGCAGCGTGGCCTGACCTGCACCTGAGCGCCGACCTCGTCGTGCTCAGCGAGGACCCTCGACTGCTGTCCGAGGAGTGCGAAGTGCTCGGGACCTTCGTGGGCGGGCGGGCAATCTGGGGTGGTGAGGACCCCGCTGAGTAGCTACATCACGGGTTGCGATGTGCAACAATGAAGCGTCAAATGGTCACCGGCATGAAGGGCAGGTAAAGAAGACCATGAACCAAGCGGGTAAGCGAATGAAGTGCGAAGTATGTGGCGCTGAACTGGTCGTTACCAAGGGCGGCGACGGCACACTGCTGTGCGACGACGTCGAGATGGTACTGAAGTAGGATCCCCTATTTCTTCTGATTTCCTGGAACTACAAGAGGACAAAGAGCGATGCTGAAGGTCGGAAAGCGGTACACGTGCGAGACATGCGGCACGCAGGTGCTCATCACGAAGCCCGGCGGTGAGGCGGACCCCCAGTGCCATGGGGCGCCGATCACCATCGAGGAGCCGAAGCAACTCGCTTCTTCGGATTAGTCTGAGACGCGCATCGTGGCGCGAATCGGGACGGCCCTCATCGCTCGGGCGCCTTTGGCTCAACTGATCGAGCAGGCGAAGCTCGTTGAGGGTTTGGGGTACGACCGAATCTGGTTGCCGGAGATATCCGGTCGTGATTCCTTTGTATCCGCGGCTGTGCTCGCGACCCAGACGCGATCGATCGGTGTCGGCTTGGGAGTGGTGCCTTTGCCGTCGCGACCACTGCCTGCACTCGAGATGGCGACTGCTGCACTGACGGAATGCGCACCGGGCCGGATTGCGGTCGGTCTGGGAGCCGGTCACCGAGAAACGGCGGAGAGCCAGTTCGGATGGCGCGGGTCGTCGACACCTGAAGCTGTCGGGGAGGCCGTCGTGGCGATCCGCGATGCGTTGCACAGCGCAACCCTGCATCACCGCGGCGCGACTGGGGAACCGCTGGTTCTCCAGTTGCGCGGTCAGCACGTGCAGACGCCGCCCGAGCTGTTCGTGGGGGCTCTGCGCGAGAGAATGGTGACCGTGGCGGCGCGCGTCGCCGACGGGATGCTCCTCAACTGGGTGACCTCGCAGCGTGCGGCGCGGCTCTGCGAGGTCGCTGCCGCTGGAACAGGTGAACGGCACTTCACGACAGCCGCGTACGTGCCCGTCTGCGTCGTGGACGGACCGCAGGAGCGTGAAGACGCATACCGTGAGGTCGCCAGCCAGCTTTCGTCATATCTCCAGCTTTCGGCGTACGGAGATCTGCTCGCGGAAGACGGCTACGCCGACGATGTCGAGGCGGTGCGGGCGGCTCGGCGGAGCGGGCGGGATGCAGCGCGCGCTGTCAGCGCAAGCCTCATCGAGGCGGTCGCTCTGATCGGAAGTGCGGACGAGGTGAAAGCCGGTCTCGATCGCCTTCGCGAAGCAGGAGTCGACGAGCCGGTTGTCGCGCCCGTCACTGTGGGCGCGGACTCGGCGGCGTCACTGTTCGGTACCTGGGCGGCGCTTGCCGAGTGAGGCGAGGGGTTGTCACAACCAGTTCGCGTCTCATACGCTGACGGGGAGGCCGCCCAGGCCATACGTCAACAGAAGATCAGGTGTGAGAAATGCCCGAGGCAGTAATCGTTTCGACAGCCCGTTCACCCATTGGACGCGCAGGCAAGGGATCGCTCAAGGAGATGCGTCCCGACGACCTCGCGGTCCAGATGGTTCGTGCAGCATTGGACAAAGTGCCGGAGTTGGACCCGAAGGACATCACGGATCTGATGCTCGGGTGCGGACTGCCCGGGGGCGAGCAGGGGTCAAACCTCGGCCGCACCGTGGCCGTGATGCTGGGCTACGACCACCTTCCCGGCACCACGGTGACGAGGTACTGCGCTTCGTCTCTCCAGACCACTCGAATGGCATTCCACGCGATTCGCGCAGGTGAGGGTGATGCGTACATTTCCGCGGGTGTAGAGGCAGTGAGCCGCTTCTTCAAAGGAACATCCGACTTCATTCCCGGACAGGACCTGACCAATCCGATCTTCGCCGACGCGCAAGCGCGCACAACCGCGCGCAGCGGGGCCGGTGCCCCGGTGTGGCGGGACCCCCGCGAGGACGGCGAGCTTCCCGATGCGTACATCGCGATGGGTCAGACGGCAGAGAACGTCCAGCAGCTGCTGGGGATGTCGCGCGAAGAGCAGGACATCTTTGCCGTGCGCAGCCAGAATCTGGCAGAAGCGCAGATCGCGTCGGGTTTCTGGGCTCGCGAGATCACCCCGACGACTCTCCCCGATGGAACGGTTGTCTCTCGGGACGACGGTCCACGGCCGGGTGTCACCCTGGAGGGCGTCAGCCAGCTGCAGCCCGTGTTCCGTCCTGACGGGACCGTCACCGCGGCCAATGCCTGCGCGCTCAACGACGGCGCGGCAGCCGTCGTCGTGATGAGCGATGTCAAGGCGAAGGAGCTGGGCCTGACTCCGCTCGCCCGGATCGTGTCCACGTCGGTGACGGCGATGTCACCCGAGATCATGGGACTTGCGCCCGTCGACGCGATTCCGGCCGCGTTGCGCAACGCGGGGTTGTCGCTGGACGACATCGACCTGTTCGAGATCAATGAGGCATTCGCCGTGCAGGCCCTCGGCTCCGCTCAGCGCCTCGGCATCCCGGTCGACAAGCTCAACGTGAACGGCGGCGCGATCGCCGTCGGGCATCCGTTCGGCATGACCGGGGCACGCATCACGACGACCCTGATCAACTCCCTGCAGTGGCACGACAAGCAGTTCGGCGTCGAGTCGATGTGCGTGGCCGGCGGCATGGGCATGGCCATGGTGATCGAGCGCCTTTCCTGAGCGAGACGAACGGCTGTTGAGGTCGATGAGCATCCACCTCAACAGTCGTTCTGCGTCGGTACTGGTTCGATAAGTTGGCGACCCCCATTGACACCCCCGGGAGCTGTCGCTAGCCTGGTGAACCAGCCGGTTAGTTTTGCCGATTGGTGATTGCAGAGGTCAATGTGGACTTTCAAGATTCCCCCGAAGAAGCTCAATTCCGCCGCGAGGTGCGTGAGTGGCTAGAGGCCAACGCGGCGCCGCGGCGCGATGACGAAGGAAGCCTCTTCTCCGAGCGTGATGACGATGCCGAGTACCTGGCGACGTCCCGAGCGTGGCAGGCGAAGAAGTTCGATGCCGGCTGGGCGGGGATCACGTGGCCCAAGGAG